>JGI24513J20088_1000014_pt1 | contig 93935 bp, 97 predicted proteins | sample LinPmetageLP36_FD_20088 | JGI IMG/M metagenome (IMG submission 20088)
GGTTCAACCCTGGCTTGCGACGAGACGCAGGCACAAAAAACCCCGCGCTGTGGCGGGGTGATATGTTGGTTGCGGGAGTGGGGGTTGGGCCTGGCGCAGGCGGCGGACGATGCGGGGCATCGTTCTCGAGCCGGGCCTTCAGGTTTTGGGATGAAGTTCAGGATCTGGGTCGCCGCCTACGCGGGGACAACAATTTTCCAGGTTCGCTTTGCTCACCAAGAAAATTTGTTGGTTGCGGGAGTAGGATTTGAACCTACGACCTTCAGGTTATGAGACGGAATGCTTGATATCTATATAATTGATAATGATGAATAATATATCACTATTTAGTCCGATGTGTTATAATATGTGTTAGCATTTTCGCTCTTTTGCCTAGAATCGTAACTTTTTGTGTTAGTTGGCTAACACAAATTCGAAGTGAAGTTTAGCAAACCTTATATCTTGAGGCGTATATGGAGTTGGTTACGTAGGCGGCGTTTAGTGCGATGATGCCTAACGTCCGAAAATGGTCTGAATACTGAAACGTGGCTTCATTGGCCAGTTGCCGTCGTTCACTTTGTGGTTGTACCATCTCGCAAGCGGACGTTTGGTTGGTAATTCCACCATATTCTTGCTGCTTAAGCGCAATTTTTGGCCCGTTCCCTTGTTGCACGGAATTAACGATTTTCTCATGGCAATTTTTGTTTGGTGATCTCGCCGGTAAAATCAACAAACATAACCCAGCCGAGTTGTTTTTTGACGATCTTTCCGTTCTGTTTTTTCTCTATCAGCGTCAGATTCTCGTCCCAGAATTTTGCTCCCACAGGTATCACCATTTTGCCCCCGGGTTTAAGCTGATCCAATAATGCCGGCGGGATATGGCTCGCGCCCGCTGTAACGATGATCGCGTCAAATGGCGCTCTCTCTGGCCACCCTTGATAGTCGTCACCAGAACGAACTTTCACATTGTCATATTTTAGCGAACTGAGCAGCCCGCTGGCCCGCTCAGCCAGTGGTTCGACGATCTCAATCGTAAAGACCTTGTCTACTAGCGGGCTGAGTATAGCCGCCTGATAACCCGAGCCAGTGCCTATTTCGAGAACCTTGTCTCCCGGCTGCAAATCCAACACATAGGACATGATCGCTACGATGTATGGATCGGATATCGTCTGACCATAGCCAATAGGCAAAGGGTGATTTTCATAAGCCTTGGCCCTTTCATCTTCTGGGACGAAAAGATGTCGCGGTGTATCGCGGATAGCATCAATAATCGGTCGTAGCCTTCGCTGGTCTTTGTATCCTGATTTTTGGACCTGCTTCTTGATTTTTGAGGCCATTATTTCGCGCTTTTCCTGGAACAATGCTCCCTCCACTCGCATCTGACTTAATTCCTGAACATTGTTTCGCTGCACCTCGGTTGGCGACATTCCTAAAAGAAGGAATTGTGAAATCACGATAAATGGCATTGTGTATATTCTGGACTCCCGATGCCATTTCGTCATCGCTACGGGAACGCGATATTGGTTTTCAATGACCATTATTGCGGGTCGCCCAAATGAGTAGCCGAACAAATCCGATTAGGCAGCTACAGCGCTGTCCGCCATTGTCGTGCGGAGTATGGGTCAATCCATTGTTTGATGCTGCAATTCGCAAGGCCGCTTTTTCAGGCGCCGCGCGTTCCAAGGTGACCGGTTCCGCGCATGCGATCTTGTCATGCCGCATGGGATTTCTCCAATTCGGTCGCGTAGAGCGCAAACAGATCCCGGAAGTGAGTTTCCATATTTTGGACGCTGCCCGATTTCTCTCCAGCTTGCTTTCGGAATTCCGCACTTCTGTCGATAAAGCGGACAATGGCTTCGGCAGCCGAGCGGGAATCTCCTGACATATAGGTTAATCCAGCGCCCGCCTTTACCTGATCCGCAGCGCCGCCTTGATCTGGCGCGATAACAGGGAGACCGCATGCGCGCGCCTCGGCCGCGACCATGCAAAATGTTTCAGCTTCGCACCCGTGGATCAGCGCATCGGCACTTGCCAGCATCGCCGCCAGTGCTGCGCGGTCATCCGTCGGCGGCAGGAACTGGATATGCGGATTGGCCCTCGCTTCGCGCTGCAGCCGGGACGTTTCGCCGCCACCGCCGATCTGGATCAACCCGACGGCTCGCTGAGCGCCGGCGGCCGTGGCCGCGGCGATGACCAGCGGCCATCTTTTCTCGGCCGCATGCCGACCGACGGCGATCAGGAGGGTAGCATCGGGACCCAGCGAGCAGCGCTCCAGCATGGCGGCGCGCAACTCTTTGCTGCGCAGCGTCGGAGAAAAAACATTTCGCTCGATGCCCATCGGCACCGTGCTTACCCTTTTCAGGCCGCCATCGATCAATCTTTCGGCAAGACTGTCACCCGCGCAAATGACATGATCGTAGTGGGAATCCAGGCGGCGCAAATGCCGCCAGAACCAGTCAAACTGGCGATCAATCGTGGAGCGTGCAAAAATTTTGCCGAACCAGCGATAGGCATAGGCGGACAACGGGTCGGCGTGCATGATCAGGGCGCAGGGCGCCGCACCTGGCCAGTCGGCAACAATGGAAGCACTGTTCCAGGGTGACGAGGCCTCGACATAATCCGGCTGTTCGCGGGTGAGGGCCGCGTGGACTTCATCGGCATCATCAAAATAATGATAGCGGCCATCCAGCGGGAATTTCTTGCCCGGAATGGTAACGATCCGGGCGCCCGGACCAAAATGTTCCACGCCATGACCGATGCCGGGAACGATGATCACGATTTCATGGCCGAGACTGGGTCCGATCGCGAGCTTCTGCCGGACATAGGTTTTCACGCCGCCGCCTTTTGGCGAGTAAAATGCACAGACATCGACAATCTTCATCAGTTCAATCCTTTACTCAATCTTTCAGGGGACGAAAACTTGTGAGCCCGTGGCGATAATTCATGATGATGGTGGTATTTGTGATTCCCGACCCAGCAGTCAGGCGCGTGGCAGCGGCTTTCGGTTTTGACCAACCAAGTTTGGGATTTGCAGAAAAGCCAATGCCATCCACCGAAAGCCCGAACTTGCGATTGGCGTCACGGTCGTGGAGCAAGGACAGCGAATAGCTCCCCGGCGCAGGTATGCGGATGCACAATTGCGGCGTTCCGGACCCGGGAATGGCAACTTCGACACGCCGGAAAGTCTTGCCGGCCATCAGCAGTTTGTTGTCGTCTTCCAGAAAATCCTTGTCATTGGAGGGATAGACTTCGAGCTTCAGTTTCCCCTTGCGGTCCTTCAACCCGGTCACCGCAACCTTGATCGCCGGGCCGGTTTCACCGATGCGGCAGCGACCTTCATCCGTGCCCAGTCCAGGTGAGGAGGGAATATATTGTGCGGCCAGCAAAAACGGGGTTGCGACTGCTGCCGTCAGATACAGTAATTTCATATTTTACTGCCCTTGCTGCCCCTGCCCGCAAATTCCGGAATGGCGAGAATTGTGGCGATGACGAGATGGGTAATGAGCAGGAGCGACGTGATGAGCGCGATCAGCTCAGCGATTTCGCTGTCATGGCCGATGATGGCAATAGCGAGTGCGGCGAACATGATGTCCTTGTTGGGCAGAAAGGGTAAGCGCGAAATCAGCAGCCTTCCCGCTGCCAACAGCACCCACCAGCGGAAATCAACCTCGGGTAGCAACAAATGCCACATCAGTGCGCTTGCTGCCGTCGTGAAGATGATCCGGGCGCCATGTACCCAGGCAATATATCGCAAATCCGGGCCTGCGAGACTGAACAACCGGTTGCGCAACACCATGATCACCAGCGAGGTGAGCAAGACGAAACCGATCGAATAATAAGCAGTATTGGCAACGCCGCCAAATTCCAGCGTATGAAAAAGCGGGTAAAGCAGGGCGAGGATCAGCAGCGTGAAGCCGTTGCCGATCAGCGCGGAAAGGATGGTAACGTCCTTGATTGCGCCATAGGGTGATGCATGGATTTGGGTGCTTCGCCTCGCCCATGCATAGAAATAAACCTCACCCAGATAACCGAGCAGAATCTCGTTGCTGATCAATTTGCGGACCAGGGCCACAAAGCCTGACAGCGGTATGTGCCAGAGCCGCCGGTATATGAACCATTCCGACACAGGGCCGGAGAAATAATAAGCGAAAAACAGCAGCCAGAACGACGGTAGAGTGGGTATTTTTGCTACTAGCTGGGCAAAATCGAGGTCCCGGACTTCGTAAAAGACCACACCCAGAAAGCCGAGCGCAACCAGCGGTCCGATCCATTGGGTCCAGCTGGTTCCTTTTGTGATCAGCGGAACCAGAATTTGCGGGATGGATTCAGCCAAGCTGCGGCGACTGCCGATGGCGGGAAGATTTGGTCCATATGCGGACTCACCATTGCTCATGGTTTCATGCTCCTAATTTGCAAAAAGCCGTGTTCGCCGAGCTGCTGATCCGCCAATGCGGCAAACAGACCCGCATAAAGCCGACCAGAATTTTCGAGAGTGAATTGCCTTGCCATATCCATGCGTTCCGCATCCAAATGGAAATCCGGCGCTGCAAATTTGATCGCCCGCGCCATTGCCTGCTCGTCGCCCGCGGCAACGATACGGCCAAGCCTGCCGCTATCCAGCATTGCCGCAATCGCATTGCTGCAGTCGGTGGTAATGATCGGCAGGCCAGCAGCCAGCGCTTCTATGATAACCGCCGGAACCCCCTCATAATGGGAAGACATCAGGTAAAAGTCGGCTTTCGCCAGCGGAGGTGCGATGTCATCAACATGACCGGCAAAATGGACACGGTTCGCCAAACCCAGTGAACGGGCTTGTGCTTCCAGTGCTTTGCGCAGCGCGCCGTCACCAACAAGCGTCAGGGTGTCGCCGCTGATCGATCCTTTGGCAAAGGCCCGCAACATCATCGGAATATTTTTTTGCCTGGTGAGCCGTCCGACGGCCACGAAGCTGCGGCCGGACACTTGTTTCACATTATTTTTGCGGAGCCGTGCAAGCCGGCGGATTTCGCCGTCGCTGATCGCGGGGTCTGCGATGACCGCGATCCGGTCGTCAGGTGTCCCCATACATTTGGCAATTTCGGGCTTCATCGACGCTTCCATGGCAACGATATGGTCCAGAAACGGGGACTGGATGCGAAGCCAGAGATGATAGAGCCAGCGCGCAGGACGGACTATGTCGCGACGGTCGAGATCATTGCTGATTTTTGCGACAATGGGCGGACATTCGGCGCCAAGAAGCAATTTCATCGCCACGGCCACGACCGAATAGCTATTGCCGGCACAAAATAGCGCGTCAGGTTTTTCCCGGCGGATAACACCCGGCAATGTGGCTATCATCCACATGGTCTCGATCCAGGCCGGACTGATCGGCGGCGTGGCCGGATAGATCAGGCGCAGCCGCTCCGCTTCGGCAATGCGGCCGGCACCATCCAGGCGGCCCATGAAGACCGGAGCCTCAAGCCCCTGTTTCTGCCAACATGCGGCAAGGCGCAAAGCGACACGTTCAACACCTCCCGGCTCAAAGCTGTGCAGGAATGTCAGGATTTTCATGCCGCCAGTCCTTGCGTTTCCGGCAACAGATCCGAGTAGCGGCCATGCACACGGCCCTGTCTACCCAATCGGGACATGCAATGATCGATGCTGGAAAGGATTGACGGTTTTGATATATCGCCGGGATGAACGGCGATCCGTGCGACCGGAGCGCGTGATAAAATGGCTGGCGCGACTCTGGCAAACGCAAGCGAGGAAGCCGTGCGCAGCGCGCTGCGACTGGCCCAGGTCACGACCGGACCAGTCGCCAGCGTTTCTCCGGAGACCGGATTCCACACATGCATATGATCTTCTGCCAGAGCGAAGCCGACTTCGGCCAAGGCTTCGTGCGCGCCGGTCCCGTAGAGCCAGGCCGGGGCAATGAATCCGCTGACCGGGCTTCCGGTAATATCTTCAATCAGCTTTCGCCCATCGCGCATTTTTCTGGTTGCGGTTACCTGGTCCATCGCCAGAAACTCGCCCTCACCAGCCGTCAGATATTTGCCGCGGAATCGGTCATATCGCGATTGGGGAATATGCTCTGCGCGGTGGCGCCAGCCATGGAGGAAAATCTCGACGCCCTGATCGGACCAGCTTCGCAAGCTGCGCCGGAAAGCAGGTGCCTTGGTTAGGGACGCTATGCCCCAAAAGTCAGGGACCACCAGCATTGCAATATTCTCCGACCCTGCTGATGGAGCCAGCCGGTTAAATAGAATGTCGATTTCATTGGCAAAACGGGGACTGACATCGTGAATGGCCGTGAGAAGAGTCTGCTTCGACGTCATATTACAGATCGTCCGAAGCTTGCAGCTCCGCCTCTTTCCATGGGCTGGGCTGAACCCGCAGGACAATTCTTCAAGGTCTGGCATTTGCTCGCTGCAGATCCTGGCGCGACCCTGACCCCGGATGTTTCGAAACTGAAATGCATTTAGAATCCTACCGGTTAGTCTGTGAAACAATGCCGAAAACCGATCACCTCAGTTGGCCAAAAATAAATCTGAATTTGTGTGGACGCCGTGCAAGCCGATCAAGCGAGTCAGCCGCCTCACGGTGCATTAATCTGGTTACCTGCCCCGCAATAATTGACGGCAATAAAGCTTGAAGAAACAGCATGATATTCATTGAAAAACCGGCACGAAAACATTCTTCCGTTAGGGATGATTGTATGATCGTTATGACGTGCGAGCGCAGGCTGCAATCGAGAACAGGCAACATTGGGAAACTGTATATTTGCGGTAATTTTCTGGTAATCTGAGTGTAGCTATTAGCAACCTCAAGGTTAGGTTGGGAACCTCTTTGGGTCGCATCAGCCGTGCCGATCACTAATACGGAGTAATCAGTATGACGCGTAAATCAAAAATCATAGCTGCCATGACTTTCCTCGGAATCGCAGGTGCGGGAGCCGGCGTGGCATTTGTCGTTCCTGCGATCGCGGGTGAGGCACAGGCAGGTGACGCTGCTCTTAGCGAACAGGAGGCACAGCGTTTCGCCGTTCGGGCAGCGCCTGGAGAAGTCATCGATTCTGAACTCGAGAGCGAAGATGGCGTCATGGTCTATGAATTTGAAATACAGCAAGGCGACGTCGTTCGCGAAATAGAAGTGGATGCTCACACCGGCGCTATTCTCGAGAACGCAATCGACAATGGCGATGCCGATGAAGGGGAAGACGCCGAAGACGCTGATGGAGAAGCAGCTGAAATCAACCAGAACTAGGATTCACTTCGATGGATCAGCTCCTGGTCCTCACTTTGTGCGCCATTGCAACTTCGTCCCCCCTTGCAATGGCGCACTTTGTCTGTTCAACCGATAGTATAGGTGAATAGCGCATGAAAATTCTCGTAATTGAAGATGATAAAAGCACGAGCGACTATATCGCTCAGGGTCTCGAACAGGCGGGTCATCTTGTGACCGTCGCCGACAATGGAAACGATGGGTTGTTTCATGCAACTGACGGAAATTTTGATGTGATCATTCTTGATCGAATGCTGCCTGGAATCGATGGGATCGAAGTGATTGGCTCGCTGCGGAGGGCCGGATCATCCGTTCCCGTCCTGATGTTGACAGCGCGGGCCGGATTGGAGGATCGCGTGGAAGGACTGGACTCCGGAGTAGATGATTATCTGGTCAAGCCATTTGCCTTTTCCGAACTGAATGCGAGGATAAATGCATTGGTGCGTCGCCATCAGCCCGAAGCAGTCGAAACCACATTATGTGCAGGCGGCATTGAGCTGGATCGCCTCAAGCGGCAGGTAACGCGCGACGGAGTCATGGTCGACTTGCAGCCGAGGGAGTTTACGCTACTCGAAGAGCTACTCAGAAATTCGGGCAAAGTCGTAACCAGAACGATGCTGCTTGAGCGCGTCTGGAATTTCCATTTTGATCCCAAAACCAATATCGTGGAAACTCATATCAGTCGGCTGCGTTCCAAACTGAACGAGCAGTGTGACAAGGATGCAATAATTACCGTGCGGGGCGCAGGTTATATGATCGCAGCGGATGTCTGAATTGAAACGTAGATTTCAACCTCGCACCATGCGGGAACTGGCTTGGATATATACGGTGCTATTCATGACGGCGACCGCGATTCTTGGCTGGGCCGTTTACACATCCACGCAAAAGGCTTTGGACCAACAGCTCAACAGCCGAATCAGTGCGGAAGCGGATGATCTTTTGACTTTATACCAACGTGAAGGAATCAATGGTCTTTCCGATGAAATCATGCGTCAAGAAGCCCGTCCTGACCTCAATCGGGTTGGCTTTATTTTGACCGACAGTCATGGAAAGCGAATTGCCGGTAGTTTTCCGGCTACTACGCCGAAACCGGGCTGGTCGATTGTGCTATTTGACGATGAGGACGAAGGCGACCAAAAAGATCAGGCACGTGCATATACGCAAGTCTTGTCCGACGGCAGCCGACTGGCAATCGTCGCTGACCTAGAATCCGCGGAAGCGATTGGCGAGACCCTTCTGTTACAGTTTTTGATAGCTTTCGGGGCGATGCTTGTAATCGGAACGGGCGGCGGCTTTCTGCTCACTCTGCTCTTGCGCCGCCGTTTGGACGGCATAAACCAGGCCGCTTCGGCTATCATTGGCGGCGACCTTTCCAAAAGAATGCCGGTTGACGGTTCGGGAGGCGAATTTGACCAGCTATCCCATACGCTGAACAAAATGCTCGACCGCATTGCGACCTTGATGGAAAATTTGCGCCAGGTTTCTGGCGATATAGCTCATGATTTGCGCAGTCCCCTCAATCGGCTACGCCAGCGACTAGAGGGCGGTTTGTCTGAGGATCTCGATCCGGCAGGACGAAAACAAGCCATCGAGGGCGCAATTGGGCAGGCTGACGATTTGCTTGCGATTTTCGCAGCGCTTCTGGGTATTTCGGAAATCGAAGCGGGGCAGATCAAGTCGACTTTCAAGCCTCTGCGGCTGGATCGAATTGTTGATGATATTTGCGAGGCATACCAACCGGCCGCCCAGGACGCCGGATTTAGCTTGTCGTGCGAAATTGATTCGGATTGTACGATTTCCGGTGACCGGCATTTGCTTGGCCAGATGTTGACCAATTTACTCGACAATTGTTTGCGCCATTCAATGCAAGGCAGTCAGATTTTTGTCCAGTTGCTGAATAAAGACAATAGGGTCGAATTGATCGTGTCGGATGACGGCCCAGGAATTCCCGAGGGCCGACGCGCGGAAATGCTGCGGCGCTTTGCCCGGATGGAAGCTAGTCGCACAACGTCGGGAAATGGTCTGGGCCTAAGTCTGGTGAAGGCGATCGCGGATGCTCATGGCGCACGGCTATCCTTGTCAGACAATCAACCGGGATTGAAAGTCACGATAGATTTCAAATCCAGCCGGGCTCCGATTAGGACCATCAGCCATGCGTAACCTGACCCTGTTTGCCTCCAGTCTGCTGCTCGCATCGTGCGCGCATTATGGACCTATGCCGATTTCCGATCCGGGTTCGTCCGCGGCCCTGCAGCCCCCAGTCGCGGCGGTGCTGTCCCAGGAGGCGTCATCCATCGACCGGCCCTATCTTGCGCCTGTAGCGATAGATTTGTCAGCGCCGCTGGATCCCAATGAAATTGCCATTATCGCAGTTCTGTCAAATCCGGACCTGCAAGCAATGCGGGTGCGGGCCGGAGTGAGCGATGCGCAGGTTTTTGCAGCTGGTTTGCTGCCGGATCCGTCGTTCAATTTTGGCATTGACCATATCCTGTCCGGTCCTGATCCGGTTGACAATATAGCGGGCGCACTGGGTTTCAGTCTCAACACTTTGCGCACCCTCAGCGTCCTGCGCGATCAAGCGAAGCAGCAGGCATTGCAGGTGCGGCTGGATCTGGCCTGGGCTGAATGGCAGATCGCCAGCAACGCGCGTCTGCAAGCCGTACGAATATTGGAACTGCGCAGGGCGCTCGAAATCGCTACTGCCAGCGAGCAATCAGCAGCGACTCTGCTCTCGCGCTATCTACGGGCATCGGGGCGCGGCGATATCCCCGCCGATCAGGTGCAGTCGGCGCGGCTATCGGCGATTGATGCCATATCAAATCGACAAACGGCGCAAACCAGTCTCTCGGCAGCGGAATATGAGCTTCGCAGATTGATGGGTTTGCCACCGGAATATGCCTTGCGGCTTGCGCCGCAGCCTCTGCCGGAGGCGTCACCAGACAGCGCGATCCTGTTCAATCTCGCTGTTGCCAATCGCACCGATCTACAAGCGCTAAAGGCCGGTTACGAAGCCCAGGAAGCCTCGGTGCGCAAGGCTGTGCTCGACCAGTTTCCCTCGCTCGACCTGACGATTAGCGGTGCCCGTGACACCGGCACCAACAAGCTGCTTGGCCCGTCGGTGGGTTTCACCTTGCCGCTCTGGAATCGCAATCGCGGCGGGATTGCGATTGAAAGAGCGACCCGGATAGCTTTGAGGGCCGAATATGATGCACGTCTGTTCCAGACCCGTGCCGAGATTGCCGCTGCTGTCGGCGGCCTGAACATCGCGCGTCAGCAGCGGGCCATAATCATGGACGGATTGCCGGAAATCGAAAAATTTGCGCGCGCCACGCGCACCGCTGCCGATCGCGGTGACCTGGCGCTGGCGACAGCCGAAACCGCCGAACAATCGGTGCGCGACAAGCATTTCCTGCTGGTTCAGAGCGAACAGGCGATTGCCGAGCAGACCATAGCGCTGGAATTGCTGGTCGGCACACCGCAGGCAGCGTGGGAATAGAAATGGGTGGAATGATGAAATTGTCGGGACAGAAGATTGCTGCAGGACTCACTTTTGCCGGATTATTGGTGCTTGGGGCCTGCTCCGGTTTCAGCGACACCGCTGCGGCAGATCCGTCAGCCTTGGTTAAAACGGCGGCAGTGACGACCGGTTCGATCGACGAGAAAGTCACCATTTATGGGGCGGCCGAAAATGGATCGTCAGGGCAATATACCTTGTCCTCGCCGATCGAAGCGATTGTCCAGTCGATTAATGCGCCGGTAGGGAGCAATGTCAGCCGCGGGCAGGTGCTGGTCCGGCTTGCGCCCAGTCCGGCGTCAAAATACGAGCTTGCGACCGCAAGCGCCAACACCCGGACGGCCAGCCAGGCCTATGCCCGGATGGAGCGACTGCGAGCGGACGGACTGGTCAGCGATGCCGAAGTGGAGACTGCTCGCGCGGCAAAACAGTCGGCAGATGCACTCAAGGCCAGTCTGGCCGACCGTAGTGGCTCGCTGACCCTGCGCGCGCCGGATACCGGCTTTGTACAGATGATCGGCGCCGTTCCCGGCCAGCTGGTCGCGGCCGCAACCCCCGTGGTAACCATTGTTAAAGACAGCGACATCCGCGCAAGGTTCGGCATCGATCCGTCTCTCGCCCGGCGCGTCCCGGCAGACAGCTATGTTGAAATTACCGCAGCGGGAACGACAGCGCCGCTGACCGTACCGATCCAGTCCGTCGATCCGGTGGTAGATCCCCAGACCAAGCTGGCTTCGATCTATGTGCTGATTCCGAAGGAGAGCGAAATTGGTGCGGGCGAAAGTCTTACTGGCATGATATTGCTGAGCAGCAACTCAGGCGGACTCACCATTCCCTATGCCGCATTGCTCGATGACGGCGGACAGCCCTATGTCTATATAATTGAAAAGGGCGTGGCCAAGCGGGTCGATGTCGCTGTCGGTCCTCGCATGGGTGACAAGGTGAGCGTTGCCAAGGGATTGAATGCTGACCAGCGGGTTGCGATTGACGGTGTTACTGCCCTCGAAGACGGTATGAAAGTCCGCACCAAATGACAAAAATCATCAGCGATCACGCGCGGTCAATTTGGTTGGCGGTCATCTTGCTGACTATTGGCGGGGTCACGGCTGCAACATGGCTGCCAGTCGCGCTATTTCCCAATATCGACTATCCGCGCGTCGTCGTGTCAGTAGATGCGGGAGACCGCGATGCAGCACAAATGGAAGCCGAGATAACCCGTAAGATTGAAATTGCATTGCGTGCGGTACCTGGTGTTACCCGCATAAGATCGACAACCAGCCGAGGTAGTGCAGAAGTTGCGCTGAATTTCTCTTGGGGCGACGATATGGTCGACGCTAGTTTGGCGACACAAGCCGCTCTGGCGACATTGCTTCCCGACCTTCCCAGTGGAGCGAAATTCGAGGTGCGCAGATCGGACCCGACGTTATTCCCGGTTGTTGGATATGCGCTTACATCAGATAATCTTGACCCGGTGGCTTTGCGAAATATAGCAGAACTAAAAATACGTCCTGCCCTGACATCCGTCGAAGGGGTTGCGGGCGTAGAGATACTTGGCAGCGCGCCGCGCGAATTTGCGGTAAATGTTGATCCCGCAAAATTGGCGTCGCTAGGGGTCAGCCTTAGCGATGTTGTAATCGCGCTGGGCAAAGCAAATAACGTGCGTGGGCTCGGCAAGATCGAGGATCGGCACAGGTTATATCTGGCCCTTCTTGAAAACAGGGTTGCTGATTTAAGCGATCTCAAGGCCATTCCAATCAAGTCGGCCGGTGCCGGTGCGGGTGTCGTTACCCTTGGGCAAATAGCCACGATTGAACCTTCGAGCGCGCCTGCATTCACTCGTGTAACCGCCGATGGCAAAAGTGCGGTTTTGATCAACGTCAAGCAGGCCTTGAAAGGCAATACAGTTGCTATCGTTCAGGCGGTCGACGCAAGATTGAAAGAATTGCAGATACCAAGTTCCGTCAAAGTATCTACCTATTACGATCAATCAGAACTGGTGGTCGGCGCGGCCAATGCCGTGCGCGATGCCATTCTTTTGGGCGCTCTGCTTGCAGGCATCGTGCTATTCGTGTTCCTGCGATCCGGACGGCTGATGGTCATCACCGGTCTAATGCTCCCGGCGGTTTTGGCGGCAACTTGCTTGATACTCTTCGCGCTAGGCATGAGTTTTAACATGATGACACTCGGTGGTATGGCTGCTGCGGTTGGCCTGGTTGTTGATGATGCAGTGGTTATGCTCGAACATATGATGCGCCGGATGCAGCAAAATGCAGTACGGACTCCACAGGCGTTGCTGGAAGCGGCGGCAGAAATGGGAGTTCCTCTTCTCGGATCGACAAGTGCGACTATTGTCGTATTTCTGCCGCTGGCATTCATCAGCGGAGTGACCGGAGAATTTTTCAAAGCGCTCGCGGTGACAATGGTGGCGGCGCTAGTTGTTTCATTACTCTTCGCGCGTTTCGTCATTCCCTTGATTTCTGCCTATTGGCTCCGTGACAAAGACGCGGAATCAGCAGAAAAAGCCGGGAAACTGCTCGATAAATTGCTAACAGGTTATGATCGTGCTGGTCAGAAGCTTTTTGCGCGGGCGCGAAGTTTTGTCGTTCTGACTGGAGTGATCATGGTCGCCGTGGGCTATCTGGCGTGGCTCAATGTCCCTTCGGGATTTATGCCAAAAATGGATGAAGGTGGCTTTGTGCTGGATTACAAGGCGCAGTCCGGTGCAGCGCTTGAAGACACCGATGCATTGCTCAAACGTGTGGAAAAAATAATCACCTCAACTCCCGAAGTCGAAAGTTATTCTCGGCGGACGGGATTGCAATTGGGCGGCGGACTGACGGAGGCCGATCAGGGCGACTATTTTGTCCGGCTGAAAGGCGGTTCGCGGCGAAACATTGATCTCGTTATGGGCGAAATTCGGGACAGAATTAGGACCGAGGTTCCAGGGTTGGAAATAGAGTTTATCCAACTGATGGGAGATTTGATCGGCGATTTGACGGCAGTTCCGCAACCGATCGAAGTCAAGCTGTTCAGTGATGACCCGCAAGCTTTGCACAAGGCCGCTAAAACGGTCGCCGATGCCATAGGCAAGGTGCAGGGCGTGGTGGAGGTGGTCGATGGGCTGCGAGTGGCGGGTGATGCCATCGGTATCGAGGTTGATCCGGGATCGGCTGCACAATTCGGGCTCGATCCGGATAATATTGCCGCACAATTAGAGTCGGCGATAGGCGGTACCACTGCAACCCAAGTGCGCATTGGCGCGCAGCTTATTGATGTTCGTGTGCGCGCCCCGGAGGATATTCGCACCACGGTAGATCAAATTGATAACTTACCTCTGGTAGCCCCGGATGGTAGCGCCATTCGCCTCGCAAACGTTGCCAGAGTTTCGATAGATGCTGGACAGAGGCAGCTGACACGCGAAGATCTGGCGCCGTTTATTGCGGTTACCGGCCGGCTCGACGGCCGCGATCTGGGTTCGGCCATGACCGAAATAAAAACTACCGTTGCCGGCCTGAAACTGCCTGCCTCAATCCGCACCGATTATGGTGGATTGTATGCCGAACAGCAAAAGAGTTTCGCCGATCTTGCGATGGTGTTCGCGGCGGCAATGCTGCTTAGCACCTTGCTACTGACTGTTTTATTTGAGCGCGCTGGCTGGACTGCATCGGCGATGGCCACAATCTTGCTCACAGCATCGGCAGTCATCATGGGCCTATGGATTACTGGAATAGAACTGAATATTTCAGCCCTGCTCGGACTGACGATGGTGGTGGGTATGGTGGCTGAATTGATCATTTTCTTTCTTGCCGAGATCGACAAAAGTCAGCCGGTTTCCGCGGCACTGCTTCACGAAGCAGGCAAGAAGCGTTTGCGTCCCATTTTAATGTCGGCGTTGATCGCGATACTCACACTCAGCCCGCTGGCCCTTGGATTGAGTAGAGGAGCAGGTTTGCAGCAACCGCTCGCCACCGCGATAATATTCGGACTGTTCGCCGCCGTGCCGCTCGTGTTGCTCTTTCTTCCGGCCTGTCTAATCGCTCTTGAAAAGAAGGGTGGAAAGGAGGAACAGGCAACATGAAAGAAGATGAACTAGAAAGTCGTAGTAATGCCGACTCTGCTGATTTTCGATCGGCGGTCAAATTCGTGGCAGCTGCAAATCTTGCCTATTTCGGCGTCGAATTTGTCGTCGCCGTCAATATCGGATCGGTGTCGCTGTTTGCGGACAGTATCGACTTCCTCGAAGATGCATCGGTTAATCTTCTGATATTGCTGGCTATCGGCTGGTCGCTCAAGGCGCGTTCGCGATTGGGGTTTGTGTTGGGCGCGATAATTCTCGTACCTTCCTTGGCGGCGCTTTGGACCGTTTGGCTAAAGTTCAACAGTTTCGTCCCGCCTGCGGCCATTCCGCTCACTATTACGGGTGCGGGCGCCTTGCTGGTCAATCTGGTTTGCGCCATTCGTTTGTCCGTTCACCGTCATGGCAGCGGCAGTTTGAGCAAAGCAGCCTTTCTATCTGCCAGAAACGATGTCTATGCCAATGCTGCGATCATCATCGCGGGGATAATCACGCTTTTCTGGCTTTCTCCCTGGCCGGACCTGATTGTCGGACTGGGAATCGCGCTGATAAACGCCGGGGCCGCTTTTGAAATTTGGGAAGCGGCCAGGCGGGAAAATCTGGCGGAAGCGAAAAATGCGGAGCCATAAACTGGATCGATGACGCGATTTAGGAATCTTGCCGTTGATAACAGATTGCCGATGAAGCAGATATTGCTCATCGGCGGCATTGCGCTCACCATATTGCTGTTTCTATGGCTTTGGTCGGAGGTGGCCGAGGGTGAAGTCAGCGCGATAGACCAGAGTATATTATTCGCTTTCCGCAAGTCCGGAGAGTTGCAGACTATGGCGGGGCCGACATGGCTCAGACAAACCATGCTCGATGTTACGACGCTCGGCGGAACGACCGTGCTGGCTCTGGTGATTTCCGGTTCTGCCCTGTTCGTCTACATGAAGGGCGCGCACCGCATGGCCTTGGTCATTGTCGGAGCGACTGTCAGCGGCGCTTTAATGGTGACACTGCTCAAAGGCTATTTTCTGCGCCCCCGGCCAACGCTTGTCGATCATCTGGTGATCGAACACTCCGCAAGTTTTCCGAGTGGTCATGCTGCAAATTCCGCCATCGTATATTTGACAATCGCTGTTTTGTTTTCGAGAGTCGAGGACAGTTTGCGGACCCGGCTGTTCGTGCTTTCGGTCGCGCTGTTGCTGACGCTGGCGATCGGCATCTCGCGCGTGGCCCTGGGCGTGCATTGGCCGAGCGACGTATTGGCAGGATGGATGTTCGGCACCTGTTGGGCCTGCCTGTGGGCCTTGCTCGTAAAGCTCCCCATCGTGGAAGAGGAAGTTCTGGATTCCTGACAATCCGCCATTTCCCGAACATTGGGGAATTGTATTCTCCGGAACATCATCACGCAATGTGGAAGGGCCTAGCAATGATGCTGGTCGCCCGTTCAATATCGTTCAGAGGCACCGGAGCTTAAGGACAACCTGAATGACTGAAGCTGACACACGCACGATGCTCAACAAGGTTCCGCTGGTCACTTTATTTTTCTGGGTGATCAAGATCATGGCGACCACGGTTGGCGAAACGGCAGCAGATTTCTTGTCGGTCGATCTCAAATTGGGCCTGGGCAATACCTCGCTGCTGGTGGGGGCGTTGCTGGTCATCACACTGATCATGCAATTCTCCGTACGCAAATATGTGCCGCCGATTTACTGGCTCGCGGTCGTATTGATCAGCATTTTCGGAACACTGGTTACAGATAACCTTGTTGATGTTTACGGAGTTGCACTAGAGACAACAACGATCATTTTCAGCATTGCCTTGGCGATCACATTTGTTGCCTGGTATGCCAGCGAGAAGACACTCTCGATCCACACGATCTTCACAACCAAACGTGAAAGCTTCTACTGGGCCGCAATTCTGTTCACTTTCGCTCTCGGGACGGCAGCAGGCGATCTTGTCGCAGAGGGAATGCAGTTGGGCTATGCAGTCTCGGCCTCCGTTTTCAGTGCGATGATAGCGCTGGTCGCATTTGCGCATCTGGTGTTCAAATTGAATGCTGTAGTGGCCTTTTGGATAGCATACGTTTTGACGCGGCCATTTGGAGCATCTTGTGGCGATTTGCTTTCACAGCCTACGAGCAATGGCGGGCTTGGGCTTGGGACAGTCGGCACAAGCGCGATTTTCCTCGCCGTAATCTTTGGTCTTGTAAGCTACTGGACTGTGAGACAACGCCCCCCTCAAACAGCTTGAATTCTGACTGGCGGCTATGCGGAAATTCCAATGCGTCTGAAACATTGGGAATTTGTATTCTCGGGGACATTAGCATGCAATCTATGGGGGCCTAATAGGTTTTCAAGCAGCCGGTTTATTGCTGCACCAACTTTGAAGGATATTTTTCATGAAAAACGGGCGCATAAACATTCTGCAATACGGATTGCCGCTTGCTGCGGTCGCAATGCTATCTGCTTGTGGATCATCCAAGCCGACTGATACAAATAATCAAAACAGCAATCAGATCGTGACCGTCCCAAAAAATGAAACCGTGACCGCTATGACAGGTTTGCCTGCAGCGGCGGAAAATTTGGAAGCTCTGACGGAACAGGCATTCACTGCCAGCCCAGAGGAGCTTGTTTCGCTTTTCACAAAAGCGCAAGAATCCGTAGCCGGTATCTCCGGTCAACTTAGCCCTCAAGCCACCAAATCACTAGATGGCTACTTGCGGGATGCCAAGACAGCAATCGATGCCGGAAATCCCTCCGACACTGCGTTGGCTGCTGTTGAAGGCTATAAGTTGATTGTGAGCGCATATCCCCCTGATGCCAGGATACCGGCTGCGGTCAGTTTGCTCGATTATGCCGGATTTCGAATACAGGCTGATCTCAAGTCCGATCCGAAGCGCTGGGCAGATGCCCAAGAAGCCGCAAAATATGCGCACGATCAGTGGGACCAGATCAAGGACAAAGTGACTGATACTGATCTGAACAAAAGGTTCACGACTTCGCTTTCCAAGCTCGACGAATATCTATCAGTTAAAGACGACAAAATGGCGGCAAAAGCTGCTGTGACTGAACTCGATCTGGTTGATGAACTGGAAGGCTTTTTCCAGCCCGCAACGAAACCGGTTGCGCCTGACACCACCAACTAGAGGAATTCGAAATGTTGAGAAAGACAACCCTGGCCCTGGTGGCAATTTCCATGTTGGCGCTGACCGCTTGCAATACAATACACGGAGTCGGCGAAGACATTGAATCTGCTGGTGATGCCGTTAGCGACTCTGCCGAGTGAATTGCACCCTTGTCCCAAGGGATCGACCAATTAGAAGCACAAGGGTGATACGCAATGAGTATTGCAGGAATAACGGGCGCAATGCTGCTCGCAAGTACCCCGGTCAGTGGGATCGTCTCTCCGCCGTCAAATTCTGTTGATTTGGTAGCATCAACTACAAATGTCCAAGAAACTAGCCAGCTAAAAGCCCTCGACGGAACATCAGAAACCCTTGGGGCGACGCCTGTATCTGACGAACCAACCGCATTAGCGGATCCGACAATTTCTAGTGTTCCTACTGAAGCTATCGAAACAGATCCATCGATACTGAAGGCAACGGAAATACCAGATCCGGTTTCGGGGGTTGAAACCGGAAAAACGTTGCAGGATGAAAATGTTATTACCGTAACCGGTCGGATACGGACGCCAGGCGATCCCTTGCAAAATATCAACGCCGAGTCATACGCTATTACTCAGGCTATCGATGAAGCCGTGGTTGAACCATCTGCGCACGCTTATGAAAAATCTGTGCCCGAACCTGTCCGCAATGGTCTGCGAAACTTCGCCAATAACCTGCACGAACCGGCTGTTTTTGTGAATTTTCTGCTGCAACTGAAACCCGGCAAAGCGGCCGAAACTGCTGGTCGCTTTTTGGTCAATTCAACAGCCGGCGTGGCCGGGCTTTTCGATTTCGCGAAACGGAAACCGATCAACTTACCCAGACGGAAGAACGGCTTTGCTGATACGCTGGGATGTTATGGAGTCAAACCAGGGCCATTTCTATTTTTGCCGGTAATCGGGGCGACCACAGTTCGCGATTTGATCGGCGGTGGAGTAGATGCCTTCGCCATACCGATACCTGTGCCCAACTCAGCTGGAAGGACGCTCAGCCAACCGTATGTGGCCGTTCCAAGCAGCGTCGCCCGTGAACTCGACAAGCGGGTAGAGTTTGATGAGGAGTTGGAAATAATCCACAATTCAGATGATCCCTATGTCGCATCGCGCGAATATTATTTGCAAAAGCGACAGACTCAGATCGCAGGGCTGTGCGGGACCAAGAAGAACACTTCTGATCTGAAGTAAATAATCTCCACTCAAAAAATGCAGATCCGTGGGCAGGCATCTAAATGTCGGAGGTTGATGCTAGAAGGAAGATGAGAATGCGGAAAATCGTGGCGTTTTCGATATTCTGCGCATCGTTGATTGGGCGATTGTCCCTTACCACGCATCAAATCGCAGAAGCTGCAGGAACAGAAAAATTTCTAGAGGATAGCGGAGCGACAGGCCAGATTTCGGTGATGTCATACAATATTAAAGGTCTTCCTTGGCCCATCGCGGCTGGCAGGAGCGCGGCGCTGGGGAAAATTGGCGAGCGTCTGGCAAAGTTGAGAGCGATGGGGACTGCCCCCACCATTGTTGTCTTACAAGAAGGTTTTATTGATGCTGCCGCAGCCATCAAGCATCAGGGCGGCTATAAATATGCTGCCGCCGGACCAGCAGCGGCTTACAAGAGCAAAGTCTCCTTTCCTTCCCCCTCCAAGAGATTCACTGAGGCTTCGTCACCATTAAAGGGTGAAACCGAGGGCAAATACGCTAACAGCGGATTGCGGATTTTTTCCGACTTTCCGATTGTCAAGGTTGAACAGCTTGCGTTCCCGGAATACGCATGTGCTGGATATGATTGCCTTGCAAACAAGGGCGTTCTGTTGGCCTGGATCAAAGTTCCATCTTATTCACAGCCCGTTGCCATCATCGATACGCACCTAAATTCACGGCGAGCTTCAGGCGTAAGTGACGTTCGGGCCGATGCTGCATGGACGATGCAGGCCAAAACCGTGATGCAGTTCATTCATGCGAAAATTCCCAGCAGTTCAGCCGTGATTTTTACTGGAGATTTCAACGTCGGGGATGTTCCCTCGCGTATCAATGTTATCAGGGATCAGGGCGGGTTTCTTCCCGGAGGGCGCGAAGCGTTACATCTTGCAGTTGCCACTGAACGGATGCGTGATGGACGACAGCTGAACGATGCTCGGTCAATCATCAAACGCGGCAAGGACTGGCAGTGGTTTCGATCAGGCGAGACAACAAACTTGAGATTGATTGAAGTGTCAGTCCCTTTTGGGGCCGAACCGGACGGCACCAGTCTGTCAGACCACTTGGGTTACATTGCGAGCTATCGTCTAGAATAGAAAACGGTCCCCATGCGAAAATCCTCGCACCAGATTCCACGTCGTACGCTTGGCATATCCGGTTCCTGATCGTCCTCACCGCTAAATATCTTCAGGTTTCGACTGGACCACCTCGCTCACTCTAACGGCTATGTAAGGCTTGCGGGTTGTGCGTGTACTGGCCGCGTTGATTTCCTAAGCCCTGGTTCTTCCGATCCCGTCTCGCCGACTGTTTTACCATACCTGTTCTCATTTGCTCAATTGCTCATTCCAAACGAATGGCAGATTTTGGGACGAAGTATCGTTGGCGGCACCGTCCGCTTGTGGCTAGGTTGCTGAACGGCAGGTTTTTGGGGAGAGTGCAGCTTAGAAGACATTTGAACCAAAACACCTTAATATTAGTAACATGCCAATTTTGGATTGTAGCCCACGCTCCAACTTGTTCTTCAGGTTAGACATTCTTTGTCTAACATTTTTTTGATTTGAACGGTCGAGAGAGCAAGTAGCCGAATTTTGTATATGTGACAGACTCAGTGGGAGTGCTTGGTCGTTTCGGTTTCTAATTTGCTGTCACTACGCCGATGCGCCAGATAATATTTCTCGAGGGCAAAGAATCCAGCAATGCCGGCAAAAGAGATTACTATGATCATTGGATCGCTCGCTGCCTTCATGGTCAGGAACGCCCCAAGAACAATCAAATCTAGAATGATCGCGCTTAACAAAATCCATCCTTTTGCTCCGACATCATCTTTGAGATGACGATAAACGCCCCAATGGATGATCATGTCCATGACCAGATAGAATATCGCCCCCAATGATGCTATCCGGCTCAAATCAAAGAACGCAGCCAACAGACCTGCGGCGATCACGGTGAAAACGAGCGTGTGCTTTTGAATGTCACCGGGCATTCCAAAATGGCGGTGCGGAATGAGGTTCATGTCCGTAAGCATCGCCAGCATGCGCGATACGGCAAAAACACTGGCAAGAAGCCCCGATGCAGTTGCAATGATGGCTACTGCGACCGTGAACCACACGCCGTATTCACCAAAGGCAGGACGCGCCGCCTCTGCCAGTGCATAATCTTTGGCAGCAGCAATTTCGCCAATGCTAAGCGTTGATCCCACAGCGAGTGCTACGGTCATATAGACGATCAAGCATATCCCTAAAGAGATCATGATAGCGCGTCCGACATTTTTCTCAGGTTCAACAACCTCGCCGCCGCTATTGGTGATCGTGGTGAATCCTTTGAAGGCCAATATTGCGAGGGCAATCCCGGCAATAAAGCCAGTAGGCGAAGCTGCTTCGCTTGGCGCAGTTTGCGTAAACTCGAATGTGAACCCCGACGCCCAGAGAATGGTGAAGGAAAAAATCAGTATCCCTCCAATTTTCAAGATTGCGGTGATTGAGGATATCGCGCCAATAATCTTGTTACCCGCGATGTTCACGATAAATGCAAAGACGATCAGCCCTATGGCCAGTATTGGAACCAGCACAGACTCGCGGCCAATATCGAACAATTGGAGCGTGTAGGTTCCGAAAGTTCTGGCAACCAGGCTTTCGTTGATGATCATCGAGAAGGCCATCATCAAAGCAGCAGCCCCGGTGACCGTCGATGGTCCATATGATTTTTTGAGGATCATAGCGATGCCGCCTGCTGACGGATATTTATTGGAAACCTTGATATAAGTGTAGGCGCTGAACCCGCTGATCACGGCCCCGATAAGGAAAGCTAGAGGGAATAGCGGTCCTGATAATTCGGCGATCTGACCCGTTAAAGCGAATATCCCCGCACCGATCATCACTCCGGTCCCCATCGCTACGGTTCCCGGCAGCGTGAGACTGTTCTTGTTATATGAGCTGCTTTGCATCTGTTTTGCCTTTGGCATTTCGAGGATCAGGATTGTGGCTGGCGCCTTGCAAACCAGAGCGTTATCAGTGGAATGACGATCCACATCAGGATGGGGACGAGGCCAATATTCGTGCCGGGGAATAAGGGCATGAGCTCGCTATATCGCCAGCCCCAACCCCATTGCGTTGGAACACCGGTCGCGATTTCTTCGATGATGGCGGTCATTCCAAGGCCGGACAGCAGATAGGTGCCGATCATGCCGGAGGTCGGGCGGTGCATCCAATGCCGGTCGCGATTCAACATCGAAACCACGGTGTATGCCAGCACTAATATCCCGGCATCGCCAATTGTGGCTCGCGTGCAGCCTAACGTGCTTTCCCAGGAGGTTGCCGAGCCAACATAGAAGAAGGGCATTTGCAGCATTTCCCAGATGAACGACGTGAAGAACCCAAACGTAGCGATGTGGACCTCTGGTTCGTTACCAAACTTCATAGCGCGATGATTTTCATTTATTGCCAACGCCGCGAAATCGCTCCGCTCGGTCTGCGAACCGGTTCATGTGCAATGCAGCTTCTATCGTCAGAGGGTGCTGTGTCGCTTCCTGTCTGGGCGAAATAAGCTCTGCCATTTCACGAACCTTGTCATAGGTCTCGGCTGGTTGATCCGCGAGCAAGGCAAGGACAATGTTTTCCAGAGCAATGACGCGAACACGAAGCTGGACGAGTTCAGTGTTGGTCATTTCCGGATCACTGGAGCCGCGTTCGTCTATTTTTGGTTGGTGCCCTCCCTCGTTATCCCAGCGAGACAGCGCCAACGGCAGATTATTCAATCGCTTTGGGTCATCATTTTTCGTCATTCCATGTTCCCGGATTTTATTGGTTGTTGGATTGCCTCATTTCGCTCGCGCAGATCATGGAGTCCCGCAACAGCGAGTGCGTTGGACAGCCGAGAGGCCGGATACTAAGGTTTGCGATCACGCAGCTCACAGCACTTTGCGGCGCAAACGCAAGGCGTTGGCGATTACCGAAACAGACGAAAGACTCATTGCTGCCGCTGCAATCATCGGACTTAGCAAGACCCCGAACCACGGATAGAGAATGCCTGCCGCAACCGGCACACCAAGCCCGTTATAGATGAACGCAAAAAACAGATTCTGGCGGATATTGCCCATTGTTAGCTGACTGAGGCGGCGGGCCTTGGCGATGCCGCCCAAGTCGCCCTTCACCAAAGTGATACCAGCGCTTTCCATCGCCACATCCGTGCCTGTGCCCATCGCAATCCCGACATCTGCCTTGGCGAGAGCGGGAGCATCATTGATGCCGTCTCCTGCCATTGCGACCATTTTACCGGCCGCTTGCAGCTCGCTGATGACCCGATGTTTGTCTTCCGGTGACACATTGGCGTGGATTTCATCAATGCCAATCATCTTCCCAACAGCTTGCGCAGTAGCTTCCGCATCGCCGGTTAGCATGACGATGCGGATATTGGCTTTGTGCAGCGCTTTAATCGCCTCTGCCGTAGTCGGCTTGATCGGATCGGCGACACCGATAAGACCAGCAGGCTTGCCGTCAACGGCCACAAACATCACTGTTTGTCCCTGCGATCGGCCGTCCTGCGCCTTGGCAATCAGGTCCGCGCTGGCAGCACCGAGCCGATCCATCATTTTTTCATTGCCGATGGCGACGCGTTTCGTCTTCACGCGGGCTTCGACACCTTCTCCCGTCACTGACTGGAAGTCGGTTGCTGCTTCAAACGAAAGCCCCTTGTCTTTTGCACCGCTCACAATTGCGGCTGCCAGCGGATGTTCACTCGCCATTTCAATTGCGGCAACAAGGGCAAGCATTTCGTCGCCGTCAAAACCCTTTTCCGGTTCGACTGAAACCAGTTTGGGCTTGCCCTCGGTCAACGTGCCGGTTTTATCGACCACGATTGTGTCAATCTTCTCCAGAGTTTCGAGCGCTTCGGCATTCTTGATCAAAATGCCGTTCTGCGCGCCCTTCCCGGTGCCAACCATGATCGACATCGGAGTGGCAAGGCCAAGCGCACAAGGACAAGCGATGATGAGGACTGCGACTGCGTTGACCAAACCATAGGCCAGCGCCGGTTCTGGACCCCAAATCGACCATATAATGAATGTCGCAATAGCGATCAGAACCACAGCAGGCACAAAAAGGCCCGCAATCGTATCAGCAAGTTTCTGGATAGGCGCACGGCTGCGCTGCGCTTCGGCGACCATCTGGACGATTTTGGCGAGAAGCGTGTCCTTACCAACGCGTTCAGCAGTCATGATAAAGCTGCCAGTCTGGTTGACGGTGCCGCCCGTAACATCATCGCCCTCGGTTTTGACAACCGGTATTGGTTCGCCCGTAATCATTGATTGATCAATCGTGCTGGACCCCTTGGCGATGGTGCCATCAACGGGAACTTTGTCGCCCGGACGAACACGCAAGCTGTCGCCGCTCTGCACCAGGTCGAGAGATATTTCCTCTTCCGAGCCATCCGCGCTGACGCGCGATGCGACTGGCGGTGCCAACTCTAGCAGTGCGCGCAACGCACTTGATGTCTGTCCGCGTGCTTTCAGCTCCAGCACTTGCCCCAGTAGTACCAGGGTCGTAATGACAGCCGCTGCTTCGTAATAGACAGCCACACCGCCATCATGGCCGCGAAATGCTTCCGGAAAAATGCTTGGAAAGAGTGTTGCGACCAGACTGAAGCCATAGGCAACCGCTACGCCAAGCCCAATCAGCGTGAACATATTGAGGTTCATGGTTTTGAGCGAGTTTACCCCGCGCACAAAAAACGGCCATGCGCCCCACAGAACTACCGGTGATGCCAGCAAGAGCTGCAACCATTGCGACACTCCCGGCTCAAATAGCCCTTCAAACGGCTTGCCCGGAATAAGGTCGCCCATCGCGTAAATGAACAACGGGATGGAAAACAACGCACTGACCCAGAAGCGCTTGCGCATATCGAGATATTCGGGATCGGGGCCGGTATCGAGACTAATGGTCTCAGGTTCGAGTGCCATTCCGCAGATCGGGCAGGAACCCGGACCCTCTTGCCGGATTTCCGGATGCATCGGGCAGGTATAGATCGTGCCCGCTGGAACATTTTCTGCTGCCTCATTATGCTTCCCGGTGAGATAATGCGCGGGGTCAGCGACAAATTTGGTTTTGCATCCGGTTGAACAGAAATGATAATCCTGCCCGTCATGCTGTGCATGATGCTCGCTCTTGCTCGGATCGACATCCATGCCGCACACGGGATCTTTTACGGTCCCGACAGAAGCCTCTTTGTCTTTGCAACAGCACGATTTGGCGGCCCCGGTATCATTCTCAGACATGATTGGCACCTGCAACTTGGCGGCCTATCAAAGCGCGCAGCGGGACAACCAACAGGGCAATATACCAACCATAGAGAAAGCTACCGACCGCCCCTGCAAGAAATCCCTGCAAAGTCAGCCATTCGAAGCCCGGCAACCAAGGTGCCCAAGCTTCATGCATGTGCATGGATTGCGGTGCTAAAAGACCGAAACCAATGCAGATGAGGTAGCTGAACAACAGAAACAGGCTTAGCGTCCAGCCCCAGACAATGATTTGAGTGCGGTTTGAAACATGCGTCATTTCTAGCTCCTCTTGATGATCAGCGGTATATACTATAGGGGGGTATAGTAGAATGATGGTTTAGTGTCAAGGTTGATGCGGCCACCTCTTTCGATTGATCACGCTCCAAAATTTGGCATAAGGACAAAATGACAGACAAATTCACCAAAGAAATCGTGCGGATGCGAAAGATCGAAGGTCAGGCACGCGGAATAGCTAAAATGATGGAAGATGATCGCTATTGTATCGATATCCTCCAGCAATTCTCCGCAATGGAAGCCGCCCTGCGCTCTACCAAAATGAAAATTCTGGAGATCCACACCAATCATTGCGTCGAGGAAGCCCTGACTTCCGGTAGCAAGGCTGACCAAAAAGAGAAAATTGCCGAGTTGGTGAACTTGTTCGGCAAGATGGGAAAATAGGCGGCCCGAAGCCTCGTAAAGCGAAGCTCCGAGCCGATTATATGCTTATTCGGGTGCGTCTTTCTTGGGCTCCATCTTGCTATGATCCATCTTCGAATGGTCCATAGCTGGTTGCGCTTTGTCACTCGCATCCGGGGCTGACATTTTTGAGTGATCCATTTTGCTATGGTCCATCTTCGAGTGATCCATCATCTGGCAGGACATTTTGCCATCGGCACCCTTCATCATCATGCCGTCCATCGCTTTGCCGTCCTTCATCATTCGGCATTTCTGATCGGAGGATGCGTCGGCTTTATGTTCATGAGCGAGTGCAGATCCTCCATAAAGGAGAACGAGGGCTCCGAGTACAGTTGCCATTTTTTTCATCATAATTCCTTTCTTGTTACATTACCCTAATTGTACGAGGCAAAAACAGTGGGGCCATTGCTACCAAAAGCAATGACCTTATAAGGCTGCGTTTCATTCTGATATTCCATGCCCGGCGAACCGACCGGCATTCCCGCGACCGCGAGACCTCTGATATTGGCCGGCTTCTCGCGCAGCAATCCTGCGATTTCCTTGGCTGGAACATGACCCTCGATTACATAGCCCTCGACAATCATGGTGTGGCAGGATCTAAGGGTTTTTGGAATTACGTTCGCATCTTTCACGGCGGTCATGTTCTGAGTGTCTCGGATTTCAACGCCCTGCTTCATGTTGGCCTCAATATGCTCCGCCCACTTCTCGCAGCAGCCACACCCTGGATCACGGTACATAACATAGGGCGAGGCCTGAGCGGCGGTTGTACAGGCAGCAAGGGTGGTGAACAGAGCTGCCGCCGCCCAGCGCTTCGATACGGAATGTCTAATTTTTTCTAACATTTAAAAACTCCATTAAAATAGTTTGCGTTTTGTAGCTACCATCCAACAAACTCAAAAATTCATATGATTCATGCCGCCATGCATGAATGTGCCGCCCAGAAATGCTTGTACAAGCACGCCGATCGTCAATAGTGCTAACAAGATGCCGAATATTCTTTCCTCGCTGCGACCATGGTGAAAGCGGCTCAGTCCGGCCCATGCCAGTAGCACTGCTCCGATTGCGACGGTCATACCGAGATAGCGATGCGTGGTGAGGATAAGGTTGCGGTCATAAAGATAGAAGCCGCCCGCAAACCAGCCCAAAAAGGCGGCTGCAACCGCTCCCAGCGCCCCGATCACGAGCATGATCCGCGCTGCTGAACGCCAGTCAGGCTTATTGCGCGCAACACCAAACGCTTCGGCTGCAAACGCGGCGACGATCATGGCGATTGGAAAATGGATCACCACGATATGCAATTTGCCAAGCCAGATGAACAAACGCTCGCCAAAGCTCTTATTGCTATTATCTTCTGCTTCGTCATGCGCCATCATGCCGCCATGATCATCACTTATCCCGCCCATATGGTCACTTTCGGGCGCGGCAGGAGCGGAGCCATCGGGCATCATCGGCATGGTTCCCTCATCCATCATGCCCTGCATTTCGGCACTTTGTGCGACGTCGCTTCCCATTGCTTCCTTATGATGCTGGTCGCTCGTTCCGGGGCCAGCGCCCATCTCGGTCGGATCACCATGTGCAAGTACTGGCCCGCTAAATGAGGCTAGTGCGAAAGCAATGCACAGCGTTAAAGTACGGAATCTCTGTGTCAGCATCTCAACCCACCTGATCCAAAATCGATTATTTTTGTTGCTAATAATAGTGGCAATCTTGCGATGTGGTTTCCAACCATAGTCTCCGGGTGCGCTTAGGGGGGGGGCGCACCCGGAGTATCGGTTGCGACCCGATCACTTTACCTGGAATGCATATTTTCCGCTGACAACTTCCTTGTCGTCGCCCGATGCCATCCAGCGCAGTTCATAAGCGCCGGCCGTAAGAGGTTTCTTCATCATCACCATGACGGACTTGCCGTCTTTGCCCATCATCACCGAAATTGGCATCTTCATCGGGGCGTGCCCGGCCATACCCGGCATAGATGTCATCATTAGCTGCATACGGGTGTTTGCAGGCATGACCTTCTCATCAAAGACCAGATCAAGTTTATTTGTTGGTGCGACCGTGGCATTGGCCGACGGTTTTGCCGTAACTAGACTAGGGTGTGCGAAAAGCGGTGTTGCAGCGAGCGATGCGGCGGCGGCGAGGCTAAAGCCAACAAATTTAATCTTGTACATTTTTCAATTCCTTCAAGCGTTTCTAACCATCAATACGCAGCAACATTGCCCACCCCTCAAAAATAATTTTGAGGGCAAAGCGGTCGAGCTTGCGTATTAGTTGGCAGATCACTCAAACAGGAGCATGATTATGCCGCTATCTGACAACAAACTAGATGAGATGCTTGCCAGCCTGAACTCTGCTTTACCCCAGGCAGCTTTGGAAATCGACGATGGATTTGAAAACAATGTCTGGCTTCGTATTGGTGAAATAAACAGCCGCCGCCTTTCGCGTCAGAAAAGTCTGTTGACGGCACTGATCGTCGTGACCGCGCTTGGAGCGGGAATTGGAACGGGCGAACAGCCCGCAATGGCCAACATCAATAGCAATCCATTAATGGGGGGCGTGGATTACTCGCCGGCAAGCCTTCTCCACGTGTCACAATGATATTGGCAAATTCATGAAAATCGGACCCGTACAAATCATCCTGCTTATCCTGCTGGCGCTCGGTGCGGGCTGGATAGGCTCATTAGGCGCGAAACATTGGAGCCAGAGCGGCGGTCAAAATTCTGGCATGCACAGCTTTGTTCATGAGGAGCTTGATCTCGATAGCGCACAGCAAGCACAGCTAGAAATTCTCGAAAATGATTTTGTGATCAGAAGACAAGCTTTGGAGCTGGCGCTCAGATCTTCAAATGCCGACCTTGCAGCCGCCATCGAAGAAGAACATCAATATGGCCCTAAAGTTGCAGCGGCGATTGAGGCTGTGCATAAGCATATGGGCCTTTTGCAAAAGGCTACTGTTGAGCATCTCTTCGCCATGCGAATGCTGTTGAAGCCCGGTCAACAAAAGGCCTTTGACAAGCGGGTATCAACTTCGCTCACCGCCGGGTCTTGAGTGCAGAAATCACAGCCTAACCCGCAAGTTCCGGATAGTGTGCTCATCGCAGAGGCTGCAAAAGGCAGCAAAGCAGCCTTCAATACTGTTATGATCCAGCAGGCACCCCGGCTCCACAACATCGCGCTCAGGTTGATGGGCAACAAATCCGATGCAGAAGACGCTGTCCAGGAGGCACTAGCTGCCGCCTGGTTTAAGCTTGCCAGTTTTGATCTGTCGCGGCCCATTTCTCCGTGGCTCACTCGTATCACGGTCAACAAATGCCGTGACCTTTTGCGCAAACGCCGGATCAGGCAGTTTTTCGAGTTTCACAGCGACAACGAAGCTGACTTGACGATAGCTGACGATACACCCGACCCAAGTGCAGAGTTGCAGGCCCGACAAGCTCTTGAATTCATGCAAAGAGAGATCACTCGCCTGCCAACAGCTCTGCGCGAGCCCTTCGTTCTGGTCACTTTTGGCGAGAACAGCCAGGCCGAAGCCGCGCATATTCTCGGAATATCAGAGAAAGCCGTCGAAACGCGGATTTATCGTGCCCGCAACCGCCTGCGAGAAATTTCTAGAAAACTTGAGGGGTGATCTTCTGGCCTGCGTAATGAAAAGTAACGATTGCATGTTCTGGAGTTAAAAAATGATTGAATTTGATCGGCGGCACTTGCTGTCTGGAACCCTTTCGGTGAGCGGTGCGCTGGGCGCATCGGCGCTATTCCCCAGCTGGGCAAGGGCCGCGTCGTCATTGCCCAAGGGCCGCAAAGGCCTTGATGAGCTGAGCGGAGACCAAATCGATCTTGTCATCGGGAATGCCAATTTTGCAGTTGAAGGCAGAAGCGCACAATCCATCGCGATCAATGGCACTATTCCGGGGCCACTAATCCGCTTGAAAGAAGGCCAGAACGTCAGGCTGTCGGTCACCAACAATCTGGATGAAGACAGTTCAATCCACTGGCATGGTCTGCTGGTCCCCTTCCAGTTTGACGGGGTGCCCGGCGTAAGCTTTCCCGGCATCAAACCTGGCGAGACTTTTCACTACCAGTTTCCAATACGCCAATCCGGAACCTACTGGTATCATAGCCATTCAGGTACTCAGGAACAGGACGGGCATTACGGTCCGATCATTGTTGAGCCAGCGGGCGAGGATCCAGTCGCCTTCGACCGAGAATATATGGTGGTTCTGTCTGATTGGTCGCCGCTGGGCGGACACATGATCATGAAAAAGCTTAAGCAACAATCTGACTACTTTAATTATGAAAAGCAGACCTTCGCCAGCCTTTTGGCAGGCAAAGGGCAAACGCTAGAGCAACGCTTAAAATGGGGCAAGATGAGGATGTCGGCAGCCGACATCAGCGACGTAACCGGATCAACCTATTCATATATGATCAACGGTCATGGTCCACAGGAAAACTGGACAGGGCTTTTTCGGCCCGGCGAACGTGTGCGTTTGCGGATCGTAAATGCCTCGGCGATGTCAATATTCAACGTCAGGATACCGGGACTGAAACTCGAAGTCGTCCAGGCTGATGGTCAAAATGTTGTACCTGTGCAAACTGACGAATTGCAGATTTCCGTCGCCGAGACATATGATGTCATTGTGACGCCTACGGAAAACAAGGCATTCAACATCATCGGGGAGGCGGTGGACCGCTCAGGCATGGCCCGCGCAACCTTGGCACCCGCTGCCGGCATGGTCGCGGCGCTGCCAGCACTTCGCGTACGGCCAACCCTGACAATGAAAGACATGGGCATGGGAGCAATGGGAGCGAAAACCGCTCCTATGGCGGATGACAAGCCAATGGACCATGCTGCAATGGGTCACGGCACCGAGGCGCCTGGAAGTATGGATATGGCTGGGATTGATATGCCCGGTATGGATATGGGCGGAAGCACAGAAATGAGCGGAATGGACATGAGCGGCAATGCCGCGCCCATGAATATGCGCGATACCCGCAAACTGCCGCCAAAATCAGGGACCGGACCAGGAGTGGCCACCGTCGCGCCGATGCCAGTCGACCGGATTGGTGATCGCGGATTGGGTCTTGATGATGTGAAGCATGATGTGCTGGTCTATACCGACCTTATCGCGCTTGAGCCTAGCAAGGATCCGCGCACGCCATCCAGAGAGCTGGAAATTCATCTCACTTCAAACATGGAACGTTATATGTGGTCGCTCAACGGGAATAAATTTTCCGCCGTCACCGACGATCCGATCCGCTTCTCGCGTAATGAGCGGGTGAGGGTTAAGCTGGTGAATGATACGATGATGGCACATCCTATCCATCTACACGGTCATTTTTTCGAGCTTGTAAACGGACAGTCCAACCAACCCCGTAAACACACGGTCAATGTTCTCCCCGGTGGTTTTGTTCAATTCGACCTCACAGCCGACGAGCCCGGTGACTGGGCGTTTCATTGCCATTTGCTGTACCATATGGAGGCGGGAATGTTTCAAGTCGTAACCGTTCGTCCTCTGGATGGAGAGGCGGCATGAAATATATCGCAGCAATTGCACTTTTAAGCGTATCCGCACCAGTTCTAGCGCAACATCAGGGCCATGACATGCAAATGCCGATGGCCGAACCGGATAAAGCCGAGACCGCTCCGCAAGCGCTTACAAAGAAGCCCCCGACAGAAGATAATGCCACATCGGAAAACTCGCCGGAAACCAGCGGGCAGCAACCGATGGTGATGGATCATGGCCAGATGGCGGGTTCCGACAGCAACACTATGGATTCCATGGATGGAATGGGCACCGACATGGGTTCGATGCAAGATATGCCGCCTATGAACCAGCCGCCGCCTGAAGCATTTTTGGGCCCCGATCACGCAGCGGACAAGTTTTACGGTACGGAGAATATGGCACCCGTGCGTGAGGAACTGGCAAAGCTTGGCGCATCAACCTTTTCGAAAATCCTGGTGGAACGCGCCGAAACACGGATCACCAATGGCAAGGACGGCTATGCCTGGGATGTTACAGCTTGGACTGGTGGTGACATCGACAAGCTGTGGATGAAGAGCGAAGGCGAAGGTGCTTATGGGCAGAAAATAGAAAAAGTGGAAGTGCAAGCTCTCTGGAGTCACGCAATCGCTCCCTATTTCGATTTTCAGGCGGGTGTTCGTACTGATTTTGCGCCCGTTTCCAGAAGTTATCTCGCGGTCGGTGTCCTTGGACTCGCACCGTACCGGTTCGAGGTTGATACGGCGGCATTTCTCTCGGACAAGGGTGATCTCACAGCCCGGTTTCAGGGCACTTACGATCAATTCATCACACAGCGCATCATTTTTCAGCCGCGTTTGGAAGCCAATTTCGCGCTTCAGGATATCCGCGAAACAGGAACCGGCGCGGGTATCAGCGATATCGGAGTTGGCGCACGATTGCGATATGAGGTCGCCCGGGAATTTGCGCCATATATCGGCGTCGAATGGAACAACCAGTTAGGGCGCACGGCGCGTTTCACAAGAACTGCTGGAGGAGACCCTAGTAGCCTCAACTTCTTGATTGGTATAAGGGCTTGGTTTTAAACAATGTATCACGCCTACGGCGAGATTAGGGTTTGCCTTCGGCGAAGGTATGTTCCCCAGAACCCCGTATGGCGCGAAAGCATAATAGTTTTGACATCGAATTTTCGACACAAGCAAGGAGAAGCTAAAATGAGCAGCTATACGCGCTTTATCGTTATGATTTTGACATCAACTCTGGCGATGTTTGGACTGATGTATCTCAACACATACGCGCTTGAGCATGTCTATTTCAGCGAGACACGCACTTGGATGGCTCTCTATATGGGCGCAGCAATGGCAATTATAATGCTGATCTTTATGCTTGGAATGTATCAGGATAAGCGCAAGAATTTTATGATCCTAGGCGGTGCAGCTATAATTTTTGCCGGTTCGCTATTTCTCGTTAGGTCGCAGGACACGATTTCCGATCAGGCTTGGCAAAAAGCGATGATCCCCCATCATAGTATTGCCATATTGACGAGTGAGCGTGCCAATATCGAAGACAAGCGGGTGCGCGAGTTGGCCGATGGTATTATCAAGGCGCAGCGCAAGGAGATCAAAGAAATGGAATGGTTGATCAAGGATATTGATCAAAATGGCAAGGCAACGACAGATGCAGAAGCTGCGGCGCGGCCCGTTCCAAAATTCGAAGGCGCACTCAATCTGAGTGACAAACGTTAACGCCTGAGTATGCGGAAAACCCGCTCTTTTTGAATCTCCCGCCAATAGCGAGCGAATCGTGCTTGTCGAGATGCGGTTGCTAATAGTCTGGAAGCCCCATTAAATCATGCGCCAATGTGCCAGAATATATTCTATCCTTTTATCCGTTCTGGCTTTGGTCGCCATTTGCTCACCGATCGCCGCGCAGACGAAGAAGGCCGAAGTTGAAACGCTGTGGCGATTGCTGGATTATATTGCGGTCGATTATCCCGGCGCAGTCGATAAAGGTAAAGTGATAAACGAAGCAGAATATTCCGAGATGGAAGAGTTTTCGGGAACGGTTGTTGACGGATTGGCGAAACTGCCCCCAAAATCGAGTCGTGCCGCGCTGATTGTAAAAAGTAACGAGCTCAATACAGCCATTGACAACAAAGTATCTCCAGAATTGGTGGCGCGGCAAGCACGTTTGCTGGCAACCGATCTGCTCCGCAGCTATCCTGTTCCGCTTGCCCCCAAAACTGCACCGAATGTGCAAAACGGCAAACAGCTATATGCTCAAAATTGTGCCAGTTGCCACGGCATGTCCGGTAATGGACAAGGGCCGGATGCAGGGCAGCTCAACCCCGCCCCGATAGCTTTTACTGATGTTGAGCGAGCAAGAGAACGCAGCCTGTTCGCACTTTATCAGGTTATTGGTCAGGGACTTGACGGGACGGCAATGCAGAGTTTTGCCGATTTGCCTGCCCAGGACCGTTGGGATATGGCTGCATATGCGGGCAGCTTTGCATTCAAAGAGGCATCCACGGGGCAAGAGCTTTGGAAAAACGATGCTTCAATTCGCGCTCTTTTTCCCGATCTCGCAGCTTTGGCAAGTATGACTCCAGCCAATCTTGGAAAGCAGATCGGACCAGAAAGAGCAGACGCGGTGATGGCATTCCTGCGGAACCACCCGGAAGTCGTTGGGACTGCCTCCAGCGGTTCGTTGGCGTTATCGCGGACCAAACTGAAGGAAAGTCTTGCTGCCTATCAGGCAGGCAGAAAAGACGAAGCAGAAGCTCTCGCGCTATCGGCCTATCTAGACGGTTTTGAGCCTCTTGAACCTGCACTGGCCTCCCGGGATTCAACTTTACTGAAAGCTATCGAGCGCGCGATGGGCGCGGTTCGAGTCGCCATTAACGATGACCAGCCCGTAGCGGAGGTTGAGAACCGGATCCGCGTTCTTGACGGTCTGTTTTCAAAAGCGGAGTCTGTTCTGGACGCCGGGCAAGCCAGTCAAGCGTCCGCTTTCGTGGGAGCTTTTACAATATTGCTGCGCGAAGGGCTGGAGGCGATGTTAATTATAGTTGCTATGATTGCTTTTCTACGTAAGGCCGAGCGCTCCGATGTCATGCCATATGTCCATGGAGGATGGATCGCCGCGCTTCTGGCAGGCGGCGCGACATGGTTCGCTGCGACCTATCTCATAGGCATTAGCGGAGCGAGCCGAGAGTTGACGGAAGGTTTTGGTTCTTTGTTTGCAGCCGTCATCCTGCTTTTTGTGGGCTTGTGGATGCACGGCAAGTCACGCGCAGATGAATGGCAGCGCTATATCCGTGAGAAAATGAGCAAAGCATTATCACGAGGGTCTGCATGGTTTCTCTTTGGGCTGGCATTCATTGTCGTTTACCGGGAAGTCTTTGAGACAATATTGTTTTTTGCCGCGCTCTGGACTGCTGACAATGGTATGACCATTCTCGCTGGTTCGGGAGCCGCGATACTGTTGCTGTCGGTCATTGCCTGGGCCATGTTACGATACAGCCGGAAGTTACCGATAGGTAAGTTCTTCGCCTATAGCTCTGCGTTGATGGTCGTTCTTACTGTTATTCTCACTGGCAAGGGAATTGCGGCGTTGCAGGAGGCTGGCCTGATGAGCGTGACCCCGCTTGCTGATTTTCCGCAAGTTTCCATGTTGGGAATTTTCCCTGCGGTTCAGTCTCTTATCGCTCAGGTTTTGGTAATTGCAGTCATAGCGGCCGGGTATTGGTACAATGCTAGAAAGAGTTGCTCTTCGTGATTTCTAATGACATCGGAACCGATCAAAGTTCACAAAAGTTGATGATATTACATATCTAAGTGCATGAAATATTAGGAATGTTATTCAAAAGCACTTGATGAACTACCAAGATAATGTATTGGGCGGAGCCATGAATGAACGCAGCGGCATAAACAGTAACACGTCAGGGCTCTTTCGCCTGATGGCGGTTTTGCTCGTTCTGATTATGTCGAGCATGACTGTCGCCGAAGCAGCTGAATGCGCCAGCGAACCACAAAACGCCGAACTGATGTTGGTTTCCGACGCCGGGCACTCGGATGAAGCCCCTTCGGATAATGACGCCGGTAAACATGGAATCTGTCCGCATGGTCATTGCCATAACGGCAGCGTCACCGCTGCACGGTTGGCAGGCTTTGACGGATCAGTGGATCTGGTAAGATCCAGCTTCAGCAGCAATGCCGATCAATTTGCGCTGTCTGCGCATTCATCCCGTTTAAAACGACCACCTCGCGTCTGAACTAATTCTGACTTGCGCCAGACTTATGGCGTTATTTCAATTAGTTAAGCGAGGATTTCTCAGAAATGTTGAAGAAAATGGCGCGTCTGCGCCTCTGTGCGGCAATGATATTTGCCGCGAGCCCTGCCACTGCCGCTCTGGCGGAGGATCAGAGTGTTAGTTTAAACGAGGCCTTAGTGCGCGCTGGAGCTGAATCGCCTGCCGTGCAAATTTCCCAAGCAGAGATTGATATCGCGCGCGGGAACCAAAAACAAGCGAGCCTCGGACCAAATCCCGAGGTCTCGGTAGACGTTGAAAACGTCGCCGGGAGCGGCGTTTTCAAAGGCCTGCGTTCAACCGAATATACCGTTTCTGTTGGGCAGCGATTGGAGCTCGGCGGTAAACGCGGTGCCAGAACACGTGCGGCGCGAGCGCAGACAAGCCTCGCAGAGATTGAAGCTGCGATTTCTCAGGCCGAATTGGCCAGCTCCGTGCGTCTGGCATATACAGAAGCAGTTGCCGCTCAGAGCCGCGTTGGCTTTGCAACGCGCGTCCTCGGACGCAACCGGGAACTGGCAAGGATTGCCAGAATCCTCGTTGAAACTGGCCGTGACCCGCCGCTCAGAGCATTGCGCGCTGACGCCGCGCTTGGCGAAGCGCAAGCAGCGCTGGAAGCCGCAAGGGCAGAGGAATATTCCGCCAGACTATTACTTGCATCGCTTTGGGGCTCGCAAACACCACCTCAGGAAGTTGAGCCGGTCTGGCTAAGTAGCGGTGACGTAGAATTTGAAGCCGACCTGTCCCAATCCCTACAGATCAAAGCCGTGGAAGCGAACCGGGACGCTGCCAGTGCCATTGTCACGCGCGAACGCGCAAATGCTGTTCCGGATCTAACGTTAAGCGGCGGCGCCAGACGTTTTGAAGAAAGCGGAGATACTGCGTTTATCGTGGGCGCTTCGATTGCCATACCGTTTGGAAATCGCAACCAGGGCGGCATTCAGGCGGCAGAAGCAAGCGTTCGCGGAGCTGAGGCACGGCGCGCGTTGCGTTTGGTAGAGATCAACCGGGAATATAATATTGCCAGCAATCAACTGGAGGCAACGCAAAGCCGTGTGGAAACTCTGGAAAGCCAGACACTGCCCCAGGCTGAGGAAGCTTCAAGACTGGCCCAACTGGGATATCAATACGGGAAATTTACCCTGCTGGATGTCCTGGACGCTGCAGCAGCAAGAGACACGGCTGAACTCGGCCTGCTGGAAGCAAAGGTCGCACGAGCGGAAGCAGTGATAACGCTTCTGAGATTGGCTGCCAAATAGATGAGAAAACTGGAAACAGATCACATCATAATATTGGCTGGCATCTTCATCATGCTGACAGTTCTAACCGGCCTGTTCATGCTGACGTCGATCGCAATAGCGGTGCCGGATTGCGTCACTACAGAAACCAGTATTTCCGGTGACAGCGCGCCTCCACAAAACCAGAGTTTGACTGCGGGACGGTCACAAAATTCGAGCAGGGATATATAAAATGAACAACAGAAAATGGATCATAATCGCTGGCCTAGCCATCGCGTTTGCGGTTGTGCTGGGAGTAATTTTCAATGGCTCAACCGGCGGTAGCGCGGAAAATCAGGGCGCTGCCAACACCATAGAAGAAAATCATTCCGAAGAAGAGGGCGTTGTCGAAATGACAGAAGAACAGCTGCGCGCCTCTGAAATCGGAATATTCGATGTGGCTCCAAGTTCGCTTGATGCCGAGATTATTGCGCAGGGTAGTGTTGCACCGTCTCCTCAAGGGCAGGCCATATTGAGTGCCGGCGCTGAAGGCAGGGTCACGAGCATCAAAAAGAGGTTGGGAGATGCAGTTCAGCGCGGCGAGACAGTGGCTACCATAGAGAGCCGCGAAGCCGCCGCAATTAGTTCCGAGGTTACATCGGCAGCTTCTCGGGCCGCGCTTGCCCGGTCGCAGATGAACCGGGAGCAGCGCCTCTTCGATGAGAAAATCACCGCACGGGCAGATCTTGAAACGGCGAGAGCAGAAAATCAACAGGCTGCCGCAGAAGCAAGACGGGCAAGCCAGGCGGCCATTGCGTCAGGTGTCAGCGGACGCTTTATTGCTGTGCGCTCACCGATTGGCGGCCGGATAACGTCAAGCCCGGCAATTCTGGGCTCCTACGTGACCGCCCAGGATGAGCTTTTCCGTATCGCCAATCCGAACCTTATTCAAATTGAGGCGGCAGTTCCTGCGGAAGATGCGCGCAAGATCAGCACTGGAGCAGCGGCAACGGTCGAAACGCCCGAGGGTGAAATCTCCGCTCGGGTATTGGCGGTTACGCCAGCTGCCGATCCGGAAAACAGAGCGGCCATTGTCGTGCTTGCCCCTGCTTCAGGCGCCAGACTCGTCCCCGGAGAATATGTGCGAGTGCGGATACTTCAGCAGGCGACAAGCGCTCAGTCTACGGCATTGATTGTTCCCGCAGAGGCTGTCCAATCCGTCGAAGGACGCAACGTCGTGTTTGTAAAGACCAAATCTGGTTTCCGTGCACGGCCCGTTACGACCGGAGCAAAGAGCGGCGGTAGAATCGAGATTGTCGACGGTCTCAAGGCCGGTGAACAAATCGCCGGTAAAAATGCCTTTCTCCTGAAATCTGAACTTGGCCGCGGCGAAGCAGAACATTGATTAATACATCCCCATTGGAGCAACGGCTATGATTGCACGTCTCGTCGAAATGTCCGTCCGCAATCGGTATCTTACCGTATTGTTTCTTGCTGCAGTCGCGGCACTCGGAGTCTATAATCTGGTTAATCTGCCAATTGATGCTGTCCCTGACATCACCAACAATCAGGTCCAGATCAACACTGTCGATCCCACCCTGTCGCCGCTCGATATTGAACGCCTGGTGACTTATCCGGTTGAAACATCGCTCGCGGGCATTCCAGGACTGCAGACGACCCGTTCCATCTCCCGGAACGGCTTTTCGCAGGTTACGGCAATATTTGACGATAGCGCCGACGTCTATTTTGCTCGTCAACAGGTGGCCGAACGACTGACCACTGTTCGCAACAGCCTGCCAGCCACGGCCGAGCCGGCAATGGGACCGGTATCGACGGGTCTTGGCGAGGTTTTGATGTGGACGGTCAGCTATGAGCCGTTCCAAAAAAGAAAGACTTCGGGCGGTCCTGGCTGGCAATCTGATGGCTCTTATCTGACCCCTGAAGGTGAACGCTTGAACGATGAAGTCTCGAAGGCGGCGTATCTGCGCACGCTCCAGGACTGGGTAATCGGACCACAATTGCGCAATGTTCAAGGAATTGCCGGTGTCGACTCGATTGGCGGTTATGCCAAACAATTTGTTGTTACCCCCTCGGCGGCTCGGCTTTCTTCCTACGGTATCGGTTTTGACGATCTTTCCGAAGCGCTGGGAAGGGTCAATCTTTCTGTTGGCGCAAACTTTGTTGAACGCGGCGGAGAGGCATTTCTGGTGCGGGCAGACGCACGACTCAAATCACTGGAAGAAATTGAAAATTCGATCATCGCGAGACGCGAAGGCATTCCCGTTCGCGTCCGTGACGTTGCATCTGTAAGCAATGGCGGCGATTTGCGAACCGGCGCGGCAACCGAGAACGGCGAAGAAGTCGTTGTCGGAACCGCATTGATGTTGCTTGGCGAAAATAGCCGTGCGGTTGCCGCTGCAACCGGTGATCGGCTTGCAGAGATCGTCAAGACAATGCCCCCTAACATAAAATTGGAAGTCGTTCTGGACCGTTCGAAACTGGTCAATGCGACTATCAGCACGGTTGAAAAAAACCTGACCGAAGGAGCTTTGTTGGTTATCGTCGCGCTATTTCTGCTCTTGGGCAATTTCAGAGCAGCCCTGATTACCGCGCTCGTCATTCCCGTTTCCTTTGTGATGATGGCCATCGGGATGAATCGATTTGGCGTATCGGGAAATCTCATGAGCCTGGGCGCTCTTGATTTCGGCTTGATCGTTGATGGCAGCGTTATCATCGTGGAAAATTTTCTGCGCCGGATGGCAGGCCGGCAACATGACGAAGGACGACTTCTGTCTCTAGGCGAACGACTGGAAGAAGTGATCGCATCAACAAGAGAAATGATCAGGCCTTCGCTATTTGGCCAGGCGATAATTTTGCTGGTTTTCGTGCCTTTGCTGACTTTTCAGGGTGTTGAAGGAAAAACCTTCTCGCCGATGGCCATCACCGTAATGCTTGCGCTTATATCGGCGTTTATTCTCTCACTGACCTTGGTCCCGGCATTATTGGCTCTGCTGATAAGCGGCCGCGTTTCTGAAAAAGAGGTTCGGATGGTGAGCTGGAGCAAAAGCAAATACGAACCGGCATTACGAAAAGCACTGAAATGGCCCGGACGGGCAACCTTGGCAGGGCTCGCCGTATTTGGACTGTCTATCGGCATATTCGGCTTTCTCGGTAGCGAGTTCATGCCGCAGCTGGACGAACAGGATCTGTCCCTTCAATCGATCCGAATACCGTCCACGTCGCTGGATCAGTCCGTTTCAATGCAAAAACAGATCGAGCGGGAGATTTCCAAATTTCCACAAGTCCGCTTCATGTATTCAAAAACCGGAACAGCTGAAGTGGCCAGCGATCCCATGCCGGTCAATATTTCCGATGCATTTATCATTTTGCGTCCGAAAGATGAATGGCCCGACCCGGCGCTTTCAAAGACAGAGTTGGTGGAACAAATGGAAGCGAAATTAGCCAATCTCATTGGCCAGAACTACGAGTTCAGTCAGCCTATTGAGATGCGCTTCAATGAGTTGATAGCCGGTGTGCGAGGAGATGTTGCCGTCAAGGTATTTGGCGACGATCTCGAACAGCTGTCGGCCACTGCCAATCAGCTTGCGACCGTTTTTTCGGGTATTGAAGGTTCTGCGGATGTCCGCGTCGAGCAAACCGAGGGCTTCCCGACATTGGACGTGCAGTTCGATAATTCGGCAATTGCAGCCCATGGTCTCACCGTTGATGAAGTCGCCGCAACCGTCAGCGCCGCATTGGGCGGCGCGGAAAGCGGGCTCGTATTTCAAGGCGACCGCCGGTTTGATATTGTAGTGCGGCTACCCGGCGAAGTGCGAAATGATATCGACGCTATCGGAGCGCTTCCGGTTATTTTGCCAGAGAATGGTTTCGGGAAAAGATCGTCGGTTCCACTCAGATCCTTGGCTACCCTGAAAGAAACCGAAGGACTAAATCAGATAAGCCGGGAAAACGGACAGCGGCGCGTTGTTGTGCAGCTCAATGTTCGAGGCCGCGATGTGGGTTCCTTTGTGAACGAAGCGAAGTCCCAAATTGAGCGCGATGTTGCTCTGCCATCAGGAGTCATCCTCGAATGGGGCGGGCAATTTGAAAGCCTGCAGGCCGCTCAGGCAAGGATCAATCTTGTTGTTCCTGTCGTTGCGCTGTTGATCTTTGGCCTGCTGGTCATGGCTCTCGGTAACTTCCGTATGGCTGCCGCAGTATTTGTCACAGTCCCTCTGGGAATTGCTGGCGGGATATTCTCGCTTGCCATAACGGGCCTGCCATTTTCTATCTCGGTTGCGGTCGGCTTCATTGTTCTTGCCGGGGTGGCAGTGCTCAATGGGCTTGTCATGATGACTAGCATCCAGGCGCGCCTTGAATCGGGCGTAGAACTTGTTGAGGCCATCTACTCCGGTGCAGTCGAACGCTACAGGTCCATTCTAATGACAGCCATCGTGCCGTCATTGGGTTTTGTTCCGATGGCTATTGCGACTGGCACTGGTGCAGAAGTGCAAAAGCCGCTGGCAATCGTAGTTATCGGCGGTTTGATCACGGCGACGATATTGACCTTATTCGTTTTGCCTGCGGTGACACGGTTGATGCTTGAGCGCCAATTTCCCGATTTGAAGCCCCATTTCAAGCGATTCACGCCCTCTCTGGACAAGTTTCCCATCCTGCAACGTTTCCGTCCAAAGCCAGAATAGTAAGGAGTGCATAATGCAAAAGACGCAACAAATATCGCTCATGCGGATTTATACCGACGAAGCCGCAATGCATGGGGACGAGACGGTTGTTACCACTATCATTGCTCGGGCGAGGTCTTATGGTCTTCGCGGAGGCACCGTCCTGAAAGGCATATTGGGGTTCTCTTCGTCTTCCATTGTTCATGAACATCACGCGTTCGGAATTGGCGATAACCCGCCGGTGGTGATCGAAATAATCGATGCCCGGGCACGACTGGAAGATTTCTACACTCAGCTAGACGATCTGCGAGGGATCGGGCTAGTCAGCCTCGAAAAGGTTGATGTTCTCACGCGAGCGGCAGAACAGAAATGACCGATGAGCACAGCAAGCATTCGGAAAATTCGGATCACTCGCACGGAGGGCAAATCGACAGGCTGCTCGGTGGCCGTGCAGAAATGGTTTTTGCAGGTCTCTGCGGTGCAACCCTTCTTGCCGGATGGCTGGGACCCAAAATCAATCTTCTGCCGGCGAGTATTGGGTTCTGGTTTTTGGTGGTGGCCTATTTTTTTGGCGGCTATTATACGATATTGGAAGCCTTCGAAAAGATCAGGCGTCGAAAATTTGAAATAGATTTTCTCATGATCGTTGCCGCCGGCGGGGCGGCGTGGCTCGGGGCATGGGCAGAGGGAGCATTTCTATTATTCCTGTTCAGCATCGGCCATGCACTTGAAAATTATGCAATGGCCCGCGCGCGCAATGCCATATCCGCACTGTCTGAACTAGCTCCCGAGGATGCCGTGGTCCGCAGGGATGGAGAGGAATTGCGATTGCCCGTGGCCGAGTTGGTAATCGGCGATATTGTCATCATCCGCTCCAACGAGCGACTTCCAGCAGACGGTTTTGTTGTCAAAGGGGCGAGCAGCGTCAACCAGGCACCTATAACCGGTGAGAGCGTCCCGGTCGACAAGCGTCCGGTCGACAACGCTGTAGCGGCGGCCAAAGCGGCCGATAAAGTCAAATCCGAACATAGGGTTTTCGCCGGATCCATAAACGGAAGCGGTAGTCTCGAAGTGCAAGTCACCCGATTGGCGTCGGAAACCACTTTGGCACGGGTTGTCGAAATGGTGAACGATGCGGAGACGCGTCAATCGCCAACGCAGAGCTTCACCAATAAATTTGAACGAATTTTTGTTCCAGTTGTCATTCTGCTTGCAATCACAACTGGGTTTTCCTGGTTGGTGATTGACGAGCCAGTCTCTGATAGCATTTACAGGGCAATGGCAGTCCTCGTTGCTGCCAGCCCCTGTGCGCTGGCTATTGCAACACCCAGCGCTGTTTTAAGCGGGATTGCCCGTGCAGCGCGCGGCGGCGTTCTCATAAAGGGCGGCGCGCCTCTCGAGATGCTGGGTAAGCTTGATTCAATCGCTTTTGATAAAACTGGAACCCTTACGATTGGCGAACCGGAGTTGGTCGAGACGGTGCCCTTCGGAGAAATTGGAGCGGACGAACTTATCGCTATTTCTGCCGCTGTCGAAGTGCATAGTGATCACCCTCTGGCGCAAGCTATTGTGCGTGCTGTAGAAAAACGCCTCGGAACATCGGATCTGATCGCTACAGATTTTCAGAGCATAACGGGCAAAGGTGTTTCTGCCAAAATCAATGGCGAACACGTCTTTATAGGGAAAGCGGGGCTTTTTCTCAAAGATGATCAGGATGCGCTTCCTGAAGATGTCGCTCAAAAAGTTACCGAAATGTCATCACGCGGACGCAGCACCATGATTGTCAGACGCGGCGGAGAATTTGTTGGTGTTCTTGGCCTTATGGACACGCCCCGCGCTGCGGCATCCGATGTAATAAAGAAGCTACGCTCTATTGGAATTACACGGATGATGATGATTTCTGGCGACAATCAGAAAGTCGCGGACGCAATCGCTCTGGAAGTGGGTCTTGACGAGGCCTTCGGTGACTTGATGCCGGATGACAAGGTCGAGAAGATCGCTCAACTGAGCGATCACGGCGGGGTCGCAATGGTAGGAGATGGCGTGAACGACGCACCTGCGATGGCCAATGCGACTGTTGGAATAGCCATGGGAGCTGCGGGCTCCGATGTCGCGCTTGAAACGGCAGATATCGCGTTAATGGCAGATGATCTGGCAACATTGCCTTTTGCCGTTGGTCTCAGCCGATCAACAAGTGGCATTATCCGTCAAAATCTCTGGATCAGTCTCGGCGTGGTGGCTGTATTAATACCGGCAACCCTATTTGGCTTAGGGATTGGCCCCGCTGTCGTGATGCATGAAGGATCGACGCTTGTCGTGGTCATAAATGCCTTGCGGCTGCTGGGATATAAGGAAAGTTAATCGGTGCAGCCATCATGAATCGGTTGACGGGGATCGCAAAACAATGAAAACTTGGGTCGTGTTTAAACGGATTTTTCTATTCTTTGTTCTTGGACTTGCCTTGGCTGGACAGGGCATCGCCAGTCCCATATCCTGCCCGTCGCTTGTAAACAGCGATGCTGGTAATGTGGACATGTCCCACTGCAGCGAAATGGGCATGAATGACACATCCACAAACGGGTAAAGAATCAAAGGATTGCCAAGTTTTTCGCTTATAGCTCTGCGTTGATGAGCGTGACCCCGCTTACTGATTTTCCGCAAATCTCCATGTTGTGAATTTTCCCTGCGGTTCAATCTCTTATCGCTCAAGTTTTGGTAATTGCAGTCATAGCGGCCGGGTATTGGCACAATGCTAGGAAGCATGGTCCTTTGTGATATTTTCTGACTTTAGACATCATTATTTCTCTCTAATGGCTTTCATCTCGCTGCCACCAGCAGCGATTACGACATCAAACGTGATTTGGTCACCGAGCTTGATGTCGGCTAACATCGCAGCATCTGTATGAAAGGTCATTGTTATACCGGACCATGGGGCTTCAGGTATATCGTTGGTTCGTTCCGATATTGGATCTATGTTTTGCACTAGCAAGGAAGTAACTTTGCGAGGAGGAACTGGGAAGATTTGGGCGAGAAGCCGAAATTTGATGGAGCCAATTCGCCCAAACTTTCCGATGGGAATGGGGACGATTTTATACGTCTTAGTCAAACTAACTTATGCCCACAATAGGCCGATCGGCCACAGATTTGCACTCCACGTATTAAATATGACTTGGACCCGGAACTACGAATATAACAGCTTTACAAATTCTCTATATAGGGTAACCCCCTATACCATGTCTCATACATCAGATGATAAAAAGCTGCTTGCGCGCATCAGCCGCCTTAAAGGGCAACTCGAAGCCGTCGAGCGGGCTTTGGAAAAAAAGGCTCCGTGCGGCGAGATACTCAATCTTGTTGCCTCGGTTCGAGGAGCCGTAAATGGCCTTACGGTCGAATTGATTGAGGAGCATGTCCGCGAGCATGTCTCCAACCCCGAAACGGACACCGATGAAAAGCGCGCTCAGGGCGCAACTGATCTGATTCAGGTTATCAGGACATATTTGAAATGACCGCTTCCGATAGCATGGCGCAAACCAGCCACGAACATGACCATATATTTCTAGGCCCAAATCACGAGCGGAACGAGCGCCGGACGTGGTTCGTTATTGCCTTGACCAGCGTGATGATGGTTGTCGAGATTGCAGCCGGAACCATTTACGGTTCGATGGCGCTGGTCGCCGATGGCTGGCATATGTCCACGCATGCCGCTGCGATGCTCATAGCTGCGCTCGCCTATCTTTATGCACGCCGCAACGCCAAAAACCCGCGGTTTACGTTTGGCACCGGTAAGGTAGGAGATCTTGCAGCTTTCGCCAGTGCAATCGTGCTGGCGTTGGTTGCGTTACTGATAGGATGGGAAAGTCTCGTCAGACTGGCAAATCCGATCTCGATCAGTTTCCCCCAGGCAATTTTCGTGGCCGTCATTGGCCTAATTGTGAACCTGGTCAGCGCGTGGTTGCTCCGCGACGATCATGATCATCATCATGGGCACAGCCATCATGACGATCATAGCCATGACCACGACCATCATCATAAACATCATGGCCGGGACCAAAATCTGCGCGCTGCTTATCTCCATGTGCTTGCCGATGCCCTGACATCGGTATTGGCAATAATTGCGCTGATAGCCGGTAGCATCTACGGATGGATATCGCTTGACCCGCTTATGGGTATAGTCGGTTCGCTTGTCATCGCGCGCTGGTCATGGGGTCTGATGCGCGATACCGGCTCAACGATGCTGGATTACAGGCAAGCGGGCGACCCAGTCTCAGCAAAAATCCGGTCGGTCGTCGAGGAAGCCGGAGACAAGATCACCGACCTGCATGTCTGGCAACTGGGTCCGGGTCATCACGCCGCCATTGTAGCGGTCAGCACGGAAAGTGATAGATCTCCCGCAGATTATCGTGAAAGGCTGACCAAAACCGCTGCTCTTTCTCATATCACCGTCGAAGTGAACCCAGCTTAGACAGCTGCCAAGGCTCATCGAATGGAAAACCTGCTTCTCATTCTAGCTCTTGCTGTGGGCTTGGCGATGGATGCCTTCGCAGTGGCCGTTGCTCAAGGGGCCGCAGGACATAATTCCATGTTTCATGCCACTCGGACGGGCATGGCCTTTGGCATCGCGCAGGGCATCATGCCATTTCTGGGATGGGCGCTTGGAATAGCCTTTGTTTCGCAGATCAGCGCTTATGATCACTGGATTGCTCTCATTCTGCTCAGCGGTTTAGGCATGAAAATGTTTTGGGAAGCGCGGGATGGGAACGGAGGCGATCCTGCGCTCAGTCTCTCGGGATGGGCGTTGGGAACAGCTGCGATCGCAACCAGCATTGACGCATTTGCTGCCGGCATCACCTTGCCTGCACTTGGGCTTCCGGTTCTGCTGACCTGTATTGCTATCGGGATAATCACCGCGTTGCTTTCCGGTTTGGGCGTGCTGATCGGCGGAATGGCAAGCTCGCGCATCGGAAAATATGCCGAGTTCGCAGGAGGTGTCATTCTCATTGGTCTGGGAATTAAGATTTTCGTCGAGCACTAGTTACCATGGGCAAAGCCAATTGATCGGAAATTATATTTTCAGTGTATCTCGCCTGCGGCTGCATGTTTTGATACGTTGAACGTCAGCTTTCAGTATCTATTGTGTTGAAAAACTCCGCGACCCATTTTCGACGGTAACATTAGGAACCCAGATACGCAGCTGTGCGTATTAATGATTTATGCGGTCCGACGCTGCTGAATTATTATTACTGAAAATTGGCGCCGTCACCGCCGAGCCGGACTTTTTCAACACAATAAGTATCGAGAATAGTTCGCGGGAACGGCAACAACGGGGCGCGAAACGGACATTTGGCATATGTTTATAGTCTTATCATATGTTGAAGGGCACGATTGATTCTCGTTATTCCGAGAAAATAGAAAGTCGTTGCTCAGGTCTCTTGGCTTCAAAGCGAATGTTCCGCTGAGGTTCTGCAACTCATGTCTGGCTAACCCAACTGACCCTCTCCATGCAGACTTGGATGAGCACTTCGCGATTGTTGCGCGCTGTTTTCTATGCGAAGCCTCCAATCCATGGTCTATGTTGTTTATCTCTCAGCAGCTCTGGCTGAAATCGCCGGATGCTTTGCCTTCTGGGCATGGCTCCGGCTCGACCGGTCGGCACTTTGGCTTGTGCCGGGCGTTTTCTCGCTGTGCATTTTCGCATGGCTACTGACACTGGTCGACGCAGAGCACGCAGGTCGAACCTATGCTGCCTATGGGGGCATCTACATTTTCTCTGCGCTTGGCTGGCTGTGGATCGCGGAGGGAGTCAGGCCCGATCGATGGGATGTAACAGGCGTGGCGATCTGTCTGCTCGGCGCGTCAATTATCCTGTGGGGGCCGCGACCCGCCTGACTTTACTTTCAATTTCGCCGTCCAAGGCTCTCCACGATCCGGCATTCGCCAATCCGGTCTGACTGGCAGGATCGCAACAATTGAGCCAATTCATCTCGCATCGCCGAGAGGTCGGCAATCTTTCGCTTAACCTCGACCAGCTGGCGTTGCACAAGCTGATCGACATTCTCGCAAGGTTTATCGTCATGGTCGGAAAGGGCAAGCAACTCCCTTACCTGCGACATGCTGAAGCCGAGCTCGCGCGCACGTCGCACGAAGGTCAATGTCGCCAAGTGCCCGTCGGTGTAGTCACGATAATTGCTGTCAGTCCGGTCTGCAGCAGGCAGGACCCCCTCACGCTCGTAATAGCGGATGGTTTCCGCCTTAGTCCCGGTGGCCTTTGCCAGTTCGCCGATACGCATTGCTTGACCTTGTAGTAGCTACAGGGTCCATATACCGCTGCGACTCGAACCTTGCAAGGAGAACGGTATGGTAAAATCCTGCTGTCAGCCCCCCGATCCCGCCCAGAGCACGCTCAACAATCCACGCTGGCGCGTGATCCTATGGATCGCTCTTGTCGCCAACGCCGCCATGTTCGTAGTCGAAATCATCGCCGGGGTCGCCGCCGATTCCCGCGCGCTCCAGGCGGACGCTCTCGACTTTTTCGGCGATGCTGCAAACTATGCGATCAGCCTCGGCGTAGCCGGAATGGCTCTGGCATGGCGAGCAAGAGCAGCGCTGTTCAAGGCAGCGACGATGCTCGCGTTCGGCCTATGGGTGATAGGATATGCGATCTACGGTCTTGTCGTCGGCTCGAGTCCTGAGCCGCAGACCATGGGCCTGATTGGCACGCTGGCGCTGATCGTCAATATTGCGGTCGCACTGCTGCTCTTTCGTTATCGGGAGGGCGACGCCAACATGCGCTCGGTCTGGATCTGCTCACGAAACGATGCAATCGGCAACATCGCAGTTCTGGCAGCTGCACTCGGCGTGTTCGGCACCGGGCAGGCTTGGCCCGATTTGCTCGTTGCGGGCGTTATGGCCGGCCTCGCGATCTGGGGTAGTGTTGAGGTTTTCAATCAGGCACGCGGCGAACTCGTAACACAGAACGAGGGCATCACGAGATAACCGATCAGCACACCACCAGAATGTCGGCTCACCATAATCCGGAATCCGCCTTGATACGGTAATGCGATTCGCCTCGCGCCTCGGCGTGCCATTTCTCATGGCGCCGGGTCGCCCCACAAATGAGTTCCCAAGAACAGGAGAGACGGGTGTGAAGCCGAGCCACACATCGCATGTCTTGCTCCTACACTTAGGCGTAGACTTCATTCGGACGGTTCAAAGGAAAGCAATTGCTTTGAAATTTGTTGCAATCGGCACACCCGTCATTTAGGCCCAGCAAGTGTCATTTTTTAAATCTCTTGCCCTGATATGCAGCCTTTTCAGTCTGTTTGTGCAAGGTGCGGCCTACGCCGCCGCGATGCCGCAGGACGAAATGACCCAGACCATGGATTGTGCCGAGATGGCGTCTCACGACGCCAGTCAGCCGGACGCTCGAAAGGGTCATGACAACGAAAACCCTTGCAAGAACATGACCCTTGGCTGTCTTGTAGCCATGGGCTGCATTGCACCGCTTTCCTTTTCCGGGGTTTCAGCGATCACTCTCGCCCCGCCTATTCCCACTGCGACATTTACAGCGGCATTGACAGCTAAGCTCCATGGCAAGCTGACGCTGCCCGAATCTCCTCCTCCACAAATGATGCACTTGACGTAACAGCGCTTTGCGGGGGTAAATCCCCCGCGCCTGCGCTGCTGCCGACTTCTGCGCCTGTATGACCACGTGATGGTCATGCAGCTTCTTTGATCGTCTTGTCCGCCACAGGACCAACGCGAGGCAAATTTAATGGACTGGAAAGTTTTTTGGGTGCCGGCGGCTGCGCTGATTGCGGTCCCCGCCGCTCAGGCACAGCCGATCGGTTATGAAGAGGCGTTGCGGCAAGCAAGGATGGAGCAACCCGTGCTTGAAGCGCGCGAGTTGCAGGTTGAAGCGCAGCGCCAATCCGCCGAGGCAGCGGATGAACTGCCCGATCCGGTGTTGAGAGGAGGAATTGTAAACATGCCAGTCAGCGGCCCGGCGGCCTTCAATCTCGACCGCCAGCTGCCCAGCCAGATTCAGGTCGGAGTGGAACAGGCGATCCCCAATCTCGCCAAGCGGCGCGCGCGGGCAGGCATGGCTGCATCGGATGTCCGTGTATCGGAAGCGCGGCTGGGAATGGCGAGTCGCGACGTGGTCTTGGCTGCCGGCCAAGCCTGGATTTCACTCAGCTATGCGCAGCAACGGCAAACCGTTGCGCAAGGCGCGCTCAAGGATTTGCGCACGCTGGTCCCAGTGGCGCGCAGCGCAGTTGCAGCGGGATCAGCGCGGCCCGCCGAAAGCCTCGAAGTCCGCCGGGCTTTACTTGGCATCGATGATGCCAGCACCCGGATCGAGGCCGATCAGGAGGCCGCGCAGGCGCGGCTCGCCCGATATATCCCTCGCGAAGGTGCAGTTGCGCTAGGTTCGGCCCCGTCCGCTGAGGTGGATCCGGTGCGGTTGCGCGCGAATCTTGCACGCAATCCGGAAATTGTCGCGGCGGATGCAGCCGAAGGCCGTGCGACAGCGGCAATCGAACTGGCCCGCGCGGACAAACGGCCTGATTTTGGTATTAATGCAAGCTTCGGACGGCGCAATCCCGATTTTGGCAATGTCGTTTCGGTCATGGGTTCGATTACGCTGCCACTGTTCACCGATCGCCGGCAGGAGCCACGTATCGCGGCGGCTGAAGCTCAGGCCATGGCAGCCATGGCGGAGCGAGAGGATGCATCGCGCGAGGTCACCGCCCAATTTGAGATCGACCTCGCTATGTGGCGCAGCGCGGTCCGTCAGTGGCAGCGCGCGCGCGAGGAACTGCTGCCGCTGGCGCGCAACCGGACTGACCTTGAAACCGCCAGCTTTGCCGCTGGCCGCGCGGATCTTATCGACGTCATTTCCGCCAGAACGGCGCTCGCGTTGATCGAGCTTGAAATTCTTGAACGGGAAGAAGCTGCGGTTCAAGCCGCCGCCAAGCTGCGCCTTACCTATTCGGAGGAAACGCCATGAACATGATATCGCTGTCTTCGCGCCAGCGCACCTTTGCGGGGGTTGCGGCGATTGCCTTGATCGGTGTGGCGGCTGGCTATGGTCTGTCTTTCCTCGGCGACAGGAACGACAATGCTAACGGCAACGCCGCAGCAGAGGCAGGCTGCGAGGACGTGCTCTACTGGTATGATCCCATGGTGCCGGCCCAGCGGTTTGATCAGCCCGGCAAGTCGCCGTTCATGGATATGCAACTGGTCCCCAAATGCGCGGGCGGCGGGGCAGCGCAGGCAGGGGTCAGCATCGATCCGTCGCTCGTGCAAAACCTCGGCATTCGCACAGCAGAGACTGCAATGGGTGTGCTTGAAACCGAAACGACAGTGACCGGTACAATCGCCTACAACGTCCGCGAGATGTCGGTGGTGCAGCCGCGATCGGGCGGTTTTGTCCAGCGAACCTATGGCCTTGCTCCGGACGATATCGTCCGCCGCGGCGCGCCGCTGGTTGATCTGCTGATCCCGGAATGGGGCGGCGCACAGCGCGAATATCTGGCAGTTGCCGCAACCGGCGACCAGGCACTCACCCGCGCCGCCCGTCAGCGGTTGCAACTGCTCGGGATGCCGGAGAGCATGATATCTGCAGTGGTCCGCAGCGGCCGCCCAAGGTCGGTCATCACGATCACCGCGCCTACTTCGGGCGCGGTCACCATGCTTGCGGTGCGGCCGGGCATGAGTGTGAGCAGCGGCCAGACCCTGGCCGAAATCACGGGTCTCAACCCGATCTGGCTGGAGGTGGCTGTCCCCGAAATTCAGGCAGGTGCTGTCAGGATCGGGCAAACCGTTCGCGCCACATTGACGGCCTATCCCGGCGAATTGTTCACCGGCCGGATCACGACCATCCTGCCAAGCGCGCAGGCCGACAGCAGGACGCTGACCGTAAGAGCGGAGCTGCCCAATCCAAACCTCAAGCTGCGGCCGGGTATGTTCGCGAAGGTGTCGCTCTCGCCCGAGCGACGCGAGGCTGTGCTGATAGCTTCAGAAGCAGTCATTCGCACTGGGAAGCGCACATTAGTAATGCTTTCGCAAGGCGAAGGCGGGTTCCGCCCTGCAGAAGTTCGCATAGGCCGCGAAGCGAACGGCCAGACCGAGATTATCGCTGGTTTGGCACCGGGCGAGAAAGTGGTTGTATCGGGCCAGTTCCTGCTTGATTCCGAAGCCAGCCTTGGCGGCATTGATGTCCGACCGATTGGCGCAGCTGCGCAGGCCGGAAGCGGAAAAGACGCCGGAGATCAAAAAAAGCCGCAGAGCTACAGTGCCACTGGTATGATCGAGAAAATCACCGCGCGCAGCGTAACCCTGCGTCATGGGCCGGTGTCGGCGCTCGACTGGCCGGCGATGACCATGGCTTTCGCAATCGAAAGACCCGCTCAGTTACGGGGTTTTAAACGCGGCGATAATGTGACCTTCAGCTTTGTCCAGGCTGACAGTGGACCACGGATTGTCTCGATCCGGCAGCGCGGCCAATGATCGCACGGATCATCGACGCCTCGATCGCAAACCGGCTGTTCGTGATACTGGCCGCCATCGCGATCACTTTAGCCGGCATGTGGGCAGTGCGCACCACGCCGGTCGATGCCTTGCCGGATTTGTCCGACGTGCAGGTTGTCGTCCGCTCGAACTTTGCTGGGCAGGCACCGCAGATTGTGGAGGACCAGGTCACCTATCCGCTGTCGACAACCATGCTGTCGGTGCCCGGTGTGCAGACGGTCCGCGGCTATTCGATGTTCGGCGACAGTTTTGTCTATATCATCTTCGAAGACGGGACCGATCTCTACTGGGCGCGCTCGCGCGTGCTGGAATATCTCAGTCAGGTTCAGGGCGATTTACCTGATGGCGTGACCCCGGCGCTCGGTCCCGATGCGACCGGGGTAGGGTGGATTTACGAATATGCGCTGGTCGATCGCAACGGCGGCCACGATCTGGCGGGGCTGAGAAGCCTGCAGGACTGGTTCCTGCGCTATGAACTCAAGACCATTCCCGGCGTGGCCGAGGTTGCCAGCGTGGGCGGGATGGTGAAACAATATCAGATCGTGCTCGACCCCTACCGCATGGCATCGCTCGGAGTGACCCATGGTGAAATCGTCAGCGCGGTCCAGTCGGCCAATCAGGAAACCGGCGGGTCGATTGTGGAGATGGGTGAGGCCGAATATATGGTGCGCGCTTCTGGCTATCTCAGCAAACTGGAGGATTTCCGGAAAATTCCGCTCAAGACGACATCCGGCGGGGTGCCGGTCACCCTCGCTGACGTCGCGCATATCCAGCTCGGACCGGAACTGAGGCGCGGGATCGCCGAACTTAACGGGGAAGGCGAGGTTGCCGGGGGCATCATTGTGCTGCGCCAGGGGGCCGATGCGCGCACTGCCATATCATTGGTTGAAGCCAAGCTGGACGAATTGCAGGCCAGTCTGCCCGAGGGTGTCGAGGTAGTGACCACCTACGACCGCTCGCAACTGATTGACGCATCGGTCAGTAACCTGACCACCAAGCTGATCGAGGAATTCATCATAGTCGGCATCATTTGCGCCTTGTTCCTGTGGCATGCGCGCTCGGCATTGGTCGCGATCATAACGTTGCCAGTTGGGGTACTGGCGGCTTTCATTGTCATGCGCTTTCAAGGAGTAAATGCGAATATAATGTCGCTGGGCGGGATTGCCATTGCCATTGGCGCGATGGTTGATGCAGCCATCGTGATGATCGAGAATGTCCATAAACATATCGAACGTTGGACGGAGGAAAATCCTGATGCTGCCATCTCAAGTAATGAGCGCTGGCGGATTGTGGCGGAGGCTTCGAAAGAGGTTGGCCCGGCGCTGTTTTTCAGCTTGCTGATTATCACGCTATCCTTTCTACCCGTGTTCACCCTGCAGGCGCAGGAGGGTAGGCTGTTCGCTCCGCTCGCTTTCACTAAGACCTATGCGATGGCGGCCGCCGCCATATTGTCGATCACACTTGTCCCAGTGCTGATGGGCTGGCTGATCCGCGGGAAGATCCCGCGCGAGGATAGCAATATCCTTAACCGATCCCTGACCCTCGCCTATCGTCCGGGCCTCGACTGGGTGATGCGGCGCCCGAAGGCTACGCTGATTATCGCAGCGCTTGTCTTTCTCACCGCTGTCATTCCGTTCTCGCGGCTAGGTGGCGAATTTCTGCCACCGCTGGACGAGGGCGATCTGCTCTACATGCCGAGCGCCTTGCCTGGCCTGTCACCCGGTCAGGCGTCGCAGCTGCTCCAGCGAACCGACCGGCTGATCAAGTCTGTGCCTGAGGTTGAAACCGTGTTCGGCAAGGCCGGCCGGGCGGATACCGCGACCGATCCCGCGCCGCTGACGATGTTCGAAACAACCATTCAGTTCAAGCCGCAGGACCAATGGCGCGAAGGGATGACCGCCGACAAGCTTGTCGAGGAGCTCGACCGGGTAGTGCGGGTGCCGGGCCTTGCCAATGTGTGGGTCCCGCCGATCCGCAACCGTATCGATATGCTGGCGACCGGGATCAAGAGCCCAATCGGGGTCAAGGTATCGGGCGAAAACCTAGCGGAACTGGAGCGTATTGCGCTGCAAGTGGAAAGCGTTGCCAAAAAAGTACCTGGCGTCAGTTCGGCGCTCGCGGAACGGCTCACCGGCGGGCGCTACATAGATGTCGATATCGACCGGATGGCAGCGGCGCGATATGGTCTCAACATCGCCGATGTACAGCAGATCGTTTCCGGTGCCATCGGCGGAGCCAATATCGGCCGCATCTTGGAAGGGCTGGCGCGTTACCCGATCAATGTCCGTTATCCGCGCGAAATTCGTGACAGTGTCAGCGAACTGCGCCAACTGCCGTTGCTGACGCCGATGGGGCAGCAGATCACGCTCGGTACGGTCGCACAGATCGAAATCAGCGATGGCCCGCCCATGCTCAAAAGCGATCAGGGCCGACCCACCAGCTACGTCTATGTCGACGTGCGCGGGCGCGACCTTGCCTCGGTAGTCGGGGACATTCAGCAAGTCGTCGCCAGCGAGATAAAACTCCCGCCAGGGGTCAGCCTGTCCTATGCTGGGCAATTCCAGTATTTGACCCGGGCCTATGAACGGCTGCAGGTCGTGGTCCCGGCCACGCTCGCGATCATCTTCCTGCTGCTCTACCTGATCTTCCGCCGGCTGGATGAAGCACTGCTGATCATGGGAACGCTGCCCTTTGCGCTGACGGGCGGATTCTGGTTGCTATATCTGATGGGCTATAACCAGTCGGTGGCGACGGCGGTCGGGTTCATTGCGCTGGCCGGGGTGTCGGCCGAATTTGGTGTGGTGATGATGATCTATCTAAAGGCCGCGCTCGACCGGCGGGAGGGTGAACATACCGCAGAAGATGTTAGCGCCGCGATCCGCGAAGGAGCGCTGCTGCGCGTGCGGCCCAAGGCAATGACCGTGGCGGTTATCCTCGCTGGCCTGTTCCCGATTCTGATCGGCACGGGCGCGGGCTCCGAAGTGATGAGCCGTATTGCCGCGCCGATGATTGGCGGCATGATCACCGCGCCTTTATTGTCGATGTTCGTATTACCCGCAGCCTATCTTTTGCTGCGACGCCCCCGGCTACCAAGACCACAACAACTGAAGGAGAAGTAGAATGCCTAGTCTAACCTGGCTGACTTTATTGGCCGTGCCCCTGTCCCTGACTGCTTGTGACAATGCGAATGATACTGAAATGCCAATGGAAGATGAAGGCATGCCGATGGGGCCCGATGCAACGCCGATGGATGGCGAGAATATGCCGACGATACAATCCGGCGCAGCGCGAACCGCGAGCGCGGAGGGCACGGTGACAGCGATTGATACCGAAGCTGGCACGATCACTCTCGATCACGGACCGGTCCCAGCGTTGGATTGGCCCGCCATGACCATGGCCTTCGATGCCGCACCGGAAGTCCGCAGTCAGGTTGCGGTAGGAGACGCGGTCACTTTCGAGTTTGAGGCAAGCGATGCGGGCAACCGGATTGCCTCGGTAAGCAAGAAATAACCAGGAATGATCCGGGTGGACTTATGTCTGCAATTGCCACTCGACCATCCCGAAAACCTGCCATTCCGCTAACCACCCAGTTCCCGCCATAATGGTGTAAGCGCAGCGAGCTTAGGCAATGGCCACTTCCATGAACGAGCTTCTTCCTTCGGAATGGCGACAATTGGGCGCGAAGCTGCCATCGCGGCGGCGGACAAATGACCGTTTAGCGAGATCGCCGCCTTAATGCCAGTCTGTCAGGGTCATCGACAATCCGGAATTCCGCCAAGGCTCGAACCGCCGACTCGGCATTCCTAACTACTTCATCAATGCCATTGTCGGCACTAAGCGCAGATCACTCCTTCCGCATGAAGTCCGAATTATTCGGTTGCCTGAACTTCATTTTCCAGTGCGGTGATCCGTCCCAAACAGATTGTGTGAACCACGCGGCCGAGTTCCTCGATCTGCTTGCCCAGCCATGTAAGTTCTTCCTCGCTGATGCGGTAATGCTTCGAGTAGCGCGCCTTTACATAAGCTTCTTTCAGCTTCTCGAACCGCGCGCGATCCGGTCGAAGTTCGCGCGGCCAGCAGTCAACCAAGCGCATATCAAGACGCTCGGCCTGCGTTCGTAGAAAGCCGAGATTGTGAACATGTGGTGTGTAGAATGTGCAGACCAACAATACACAGTGATAAAGCGTCTCGGCTGTCTGGTGCAATTCAAACGCTGCGTGTTTATATAACCCTTCAACGATTGCAAAATTCGCAATTTTCTGTCGCCCACCTGCCGCAGGAAACCACTCCTCAAAATACTCCTTTGCCATGGCCAACGCCTGCTCAGGCGTTTTCGGCTTGGGAACGTGAAGTTGACGCCCATCGGCTTCGTAGAGAGCGATGCCGTCCTTTGCGACATCCATGAAGAAGTAGCGGCCATGCGCGAGGCCGTCATTGACTTCACCGAGCGTGTGGACAATGAAATTAACCGGCGTGCGCAGTGTCTTGTCGATGGCCAGTTCGCGCATCAGCCGGTTGTCGAGCTTTAGCCAGTAATCGACCTTGTCGGTCAGGCGCTTGTCGTTGACGATGATCAGAATGTCAAAGTCGGAGCGATAGCCTTTGGCCGTATGCGGCTCATCGACCCAGCCGCCCCTTGCGTAGCTGCCATAGAGTATGATCTTCTCGATCTTCCCCTTCTTCTTCCACTCATGCTGTGCGAGCGCCAGCGCGTCTTCAAACTCTTCGAAGATGATTGCCTTCACGCGGTCAATCTCGCGTTGCTTGGCGGCAGGAAGGTGATCGAGGTCGGTGCGCATATCTATCCCTATCGTGGAGTCTCGCGCTTACATTGGCAAGTGGTATCGTACGATATTTCTGACATAGTGGTCCGTACTGTCCGTGCTTTTGATCTATCGGTTACGCCTGCACAGTGAGACTCAATGTCGTGTCGGCATCCGGCATCGTCGCGGTTCGAGATCAGAACGCCCACGACCATATGTCGCCGAACATCCGCTTGCGCAGTTTGACCACAAAACCTTCTGTCAGGAGATCGGAAACGCAGCGACGTCGGGTCTACCTCGATATTGACCTGCTCAGCTTCATCGAGATCTGTGCGGGTGCCGTCGTATTGAAAAAGGCAAGAATATCTTTATTGCTAAGCTTCTTGACCGGGTACCGGTGCGGATGTCCAGGCGAAAGCTAAAGGTATCGGTGTACATCCCAACATGTACTTCCAATACCCGGTTCCCTCGATTCAAAGATTCAACGGTCCGATTATAAAATGATTATAAAATAGATAATCGAATTAGACCCGCTCATCTTCTGTGTTGCGGCTGTTGGAGTCGCAATCAATGAAGGAGAAGAACAATGAAGGACTTTGACATCAATGACGACACGGTTGTCGATCTTGGTCAGGCTTCGGTCGAAACCAAGGGTGACGCCATCTTCGAAAGCGATGGCAGCGGCGGCAAGCTGGTTTATGCAACCGGTATCGCCGACGATTGAACCAGACGGGGTGCGGGCCGGTGGTTCGTGCCCCGTTGCCAGCCAGCACTGCAATGTCATTTCTAGAGAACCCTGATCTGGCTTGGTGCGAGATCAATGAAACGCTGGTCTTCCTCGACCTCTCGAAAGACCGGTATTTCCGCTTAACCAACGCCCAAAATCTCGAGACGCTCGAAACAATCGACCGTTCTGCATTTGGCCGCTGGCACCAGCCTGTGGCTTTGACAGGACTGTCTAAGTGGACGCCGCCCACTCGATCCAGCCCCGCAATCGGCTTCGGCTCTTTCCAGATGGCTGAAGTGGCGCGCGCCCTTTGGGTGCAGCGCTGGGTTGAATGGCGGCTTGCAAAGCAGCCCTTTTGTTCAGTCATTAATGACTTTTGTCGGATCAGGGACGCGCGCACTGGAAACTTGCCTGCTGCCAGCAACATCGCTTCCTGCACCATCCGCGGCTTCGAACATGCCCGTCTCCTGCGGACAGCGGCTGAGCGCTGTTTGGCCCGTTCGATAGCACTGTCGCTGTGTCTGGCATCGCGCGGCGTTCGCGCACATGTCGTTCTCGGGGTCAGGCTGGCCCCTTTTGGAGCGCATTGCTGGGCGCAGGCAGGTGACGAGATTTTGAACGACAGTGTCGAGGAGGTGCTTCGCTACAAACCGATCCTGTTCATATGAAAGCGCTTCGCTTCGTTCTGGCCGCCCCACTTCAAAAGCCTCAGTTTTTCGAGAAGATCGAAGCGGCCGTGGAGCTTGATCAAGTTTGCGCGGGAGGCCCGCGACTTTGGACTAACCATGGCGTCCCCATTATCGATCTGGGTGACGCAGGGCAAATAGTTGGTTTGGTGTTTTCGAAGACGTCGACAACCCCGCTTCGTTGCCTTCCGCCAGATGCGCCATTGAAAGGCGGGCCTGCCTCGCTGGCGGCGTGGCTGATGCGCGCCTGTTGGGGCGGATATGTGGCATTATTATCTGATCGCGCGACAGGTCGAATTGCGGCTATCGTCGATCCGTCGGGTCTGTGCCCGGTATATCGTAGCAAAACCCTCACCCATATCATTTTAGCGTCCCATCCAGACCTTGTTAGAACAGTGACCAGTGCGCCTCTGGTCGTATCTTGGCAGGGCCTCCGTTCATGTTTGTTGCGGCCCGAGCTACGGCAGATTTCAACATGTCTTGTCGGTATCACTGAACTGCCACCGGGTGAATTGGTCCGAATTGACGAGCGATCTTTGGGAGGTGAGAGAATTTGGCGTCCGGACGATTTCATGCCGGGCAGAATTACAATGTCATTTGACGAAGCAGCCGAAGAACTCAGAAACATCGCCATTCCGGTGATCGGCGCGTGGGCGAAGATGCTCGGGCCGGTGGCGGTCGCAGCCTCGGGTGGCGTAGATTCCTCGTTCATATGCGCGGCGCTTAAAGCCGGTGACGAGAGTTTCACATGTGCTACCGTTTCGACCGACGATGCGAGCGGCGATGAACGCGCATTCGTCAACATGCTTGGCAATCATCTTGGAGTCCAAACGAAATCAGCGGTTTACGACCCCGCGACGGTCGATCCGCAGCGCGGGGTGTCAGCTGGACTGGCGCGCCCAACCCGCAAAGCCTTTATGGCAGCGCTCGATACCGCGCTTTTCCAGGCTGGGCGGAGCGTTGGGGCGAGCGTAATCTTCGACGGCAATGGTGGTGACAATCTGTTCTGCTTCCTTCATTCCTCTGCGCCTGTTGTCGACCGAATTCGGTGCGAGGGGTTAGGACGGGGCAGTTTTTTGACCTTCCTCGATATGTGCCGTGTCACCGGATGCGACATGCCGACAATGGCGCGGGCGATGATGCGGCGGCTGAGTCGGCGGGAATTTCCCAGATGGCCCGCCGATATCAGTTTGTTGGCTGGCCTGCCCGAGGTGCATGAGGAGATCGAACCGCTTACACCCTGGTTTCAGACGGACGTTGGCCGACATGGCGGCAAACGAGACCATCTGGCGCTTATCATGAGGGCGCAACATCATGTACATGGCCTCACGACCTGCGGGCTACCCCGCTTCTCCCCGATAATGAGCCAGCCATTGATCGAATTTTGCCTTGGAATCCCGACGTGGATATGGCCCGAGGGCGGCATCAACCGCGCACTCGCGAGGTCGGCCTTCGCTGCCGAACTGCCGCACGAAATCCTCACACGCACGTCGAAATCTGGACCCGACAGCTTCATCCGGCGAAGCTTCGACCAACATCGGCCCACCATCCGTAATCTCCTAATGGATGGTCTACTCGCGCAGCACGGAGTCATCGACCGCTCTGCAGTGCATGACGCGCTGAACACCGACGTCATCTCGGGCGGCGATATCGTTTACCGGCTGCTAGATCTGGCTGAAGCTGAAAGCTGGGCGCGGTCATGGCAAAATTGATGGCCCATTTTCGCATCTCAGTTCTTCGGCCTTGGGCGCATCTTTCATTGCCATCCAACGCGCATATTGATCCGCCTTTGCCGGATCACAGTTGATACGCTGCATGAGCCAGAACTGGAACCATTCTGTCGATCGCTCATATGTGGCGCGCCGGTGTGCAGGCTGATATTTAACATGCGGTTCGCCTGCCAGCACATAAAGCTCTATCGCCTTGCCGCGATGTTTGTACAATTCGAGGACGTCGAGACTCCCTTCATATTCGCTGTCGGGAGACTGGATGAGGATGGGAACATTAATCCGGTCGACATTGAGCAACAGCGACAATGGCTTCCAATGATCTTCGACGCCGGGCTCGAAAAATCGGTAACCGATCTCGCGCCCATATTGCGTGAAGGTCGGGCCGGCGGCGATCGGGAATGCCCACATATCCTCGCAGCAGGTACCGAGAGCGGCCACTTTGAATAGCGAAGAGTTGATCAGTGCCCACTGGGTTGTCGCCGTTCCGTCGCTGAAACCCGTAATTCCCATTCTGGTGCTGTCTATCGTGCCGGAATTGATCGCCTGTTCGACTGCCATCTCCAGCGACGAATGAACATTGCGCCGGTCGATCCAGTCGGCCCGGTTCGCCTTGCCTAACTCGAGTTCGGTTTTACCGGCCATTGCCTCCGGTACGAAATCAGGCCGGTCAAAGCTCAGAACCGCAAATCCCTTGGCCGCTAACAACTGAATCGGAAATTCGTTGCCCGTGCTACCGCGTAAGAAACCCTGGCTTTGATATTGCACCACCACGAGCGGATGCTTGGCGCCTGCTCTGTGAAGGGGAGGCAGCACCAGATCTGCGTAGCTTTCGACGCCGTAGCTGTTGCGAAACTTGAATCGCTGGTTTGCGCCCAACTTGATCCGTCCAAAGGCCGGATTGGGATCATGGATCAGCCGCTCGCGGCCCGTGTCGGGATTGATGGCAACCACCCGTCTTGGGCGAAGCGCGCCTTCGCGCGCGCAAATCAACTCCTTTCCGGCCAGTTCGCAACCAACCAATGCGTCATCCGTGATCATGATCCGGCGCGGCGCCTCGGCTCCGAGCTTCCAGCGCACAAGCGCCGTCTGGCTTCCGCCCCACCCCGTCTTCTGGATGGCATAGAGACTGCTGCCGTCAACCGACCACCATAATTGCTTCGTGCCGCTGCAGCGCTCCTCACATTTCAAAATTCGTCCATCTGCTTGTTTTAATGTCAGCCCTGTAGGACTGAGCAGTTCGCTTGGATGGATTGGCTCGCGCCAGGCAGCAACCCCGCCGGCGCCATTGACAAAGCTCCTCATATTTCGGGGCGCGCCTTCTGGCCGTTCAGGCCTGAGCTTGGCAATTTCGGCGGGTGTCGATTGTCTCGTCTCCCCTGCCACAAGTTCAACCGTATTATATGCATATGTGACCGGTTCGATCGGGATGGGAAAGTTGGCTTTGTCAGGTGCAAACCGCTCGTCGAACAGAAACCCGCTCCGGGCTTCCCGCGCTATGGCTTCGGCCTGTATTCTTATTCCAGGACGGGTCGCCACCACCAGCGCCTCGCCGCTTTCGGTCCAGGCAAAATCGTCAACATTGTCAGGCATATCGGTTGCACGCGACGCAGGTTTATCGCCCTCGCTGTGGACCAGCCACACCTGTGATGTTTTGCCTTCTTGCTTCAGAAATGCGATGCGGCGACCGTCAGGCGACCATCGGGGGGTGATCACCTTTGCAGAGCCCGCCATGATCGATACGAATTTGCGCAATTCGAAATCATTCCTGATCAAGGCTCCGCCCCTGTCAAGTTCCCGCGGCGCATTACCACCGCCGATGGGCATCACCATCAACTGCTGGCAATATTGATTTTCCGCTGCATTTGCACGGCGAACAACGAATGCAATCCGCTTGCCATCCGGCGAGATGCCGAACGGACTTGGTGACTCATAGGGGTCGGATCGACCGATATCGGCAAGACCAACTAGATCGCTCGTTCTTATAAGCCGGATCGCGCCGGAGTGCGCCTCCGGCTCGCTGAAGCTAATACATGGGTCGGCATGCGTCTCTGGAAGCTCCACAGTCGGCACGATGGTCTTGGCGACGAGCGCTGCAAACAGTAAATTCATTACCAGTGCTGCCGGATTGCGATCGCGACAAAGCGACCGATGGGAGAGAAGTTGGTGGAATCATATGGCGTGTCGGTAGGCCCTGTTGTTTGGATTAGCTCAGGCTTGTCGTTGAACAGGTTGTTGATCGTCAGGGACACCGAAAGACCTGCATCCCTGCCACTGCCCGCGATTATGTCGTAGCTCGCCCCGACATCAACGGTTGCGCTTGGTTCGATCCGACGCTCGATCGCAAATCTCTGATCCTTCAGAGCTCCGGTGAAATTAAGCGCCGTTGTCAGCATAAACCGATCTGTCCGGTAATTGGCTGCCGCCCGTAGCCGGAATTTCGGAGGATTGAAGACGGTACCGGAGAGTTGTACAACCGGAAGCTCATCTGTCAGAAGCTGACTGCTTTCAAGCCAGCTCGCATCAAGGTCGAGACCAAGTGTGCCAACCCCGAGTTTGCCATTCCAGGAAAGCCGTGCATCGATCCCCCTTATGGTCTGGGCAGCAACATTGACGTTGCGATTGTCAATGAAGGCTATGACATTTGCAGGGTCGTAGGCGCGCCCAGAGAAGTTCTGAAGACCGATCTGCGCGCCTGCGATTAGCTCCGCAAGCTCGGATGCAGTAGGAGAGAAGTCGATGAGCGTGGCGAAACCGGGGTTCCGGAATGCCGCCGCGATAGAACCCGCGATCGGCCGGACCACCCGGTCGCGGTATCGGATATCATAGTAAGTCGCGGAAACGGTCAGACCTTCAAGAAACTGTGGCCGCAGTTCGAAACCTCCTGTCCAGCTGCTTGCGTGCTCTGGTTCAACATCCGGGTTGCCGCCGGCGGTATAGAAAACGGTACTCGTGCTGGATACGTTTCCGAACGCAGTTCCGGGCAGGAGAATGGCTTCGTATGGGATATATTGCTGATAAAGGGTCGGAGCCTTGAACGAGCGTGCCCAACTCGCACGCAATGTGAGCTCCGAGATCGGTGCATATATCAGCCCCAGACGCGGTGTCGCTAGCTGATCTAGTCCTGGATAATCTTCATAACGTATTGCGGCCGATAGGCTGAGCCTGTCGATGCCAGGAACATTAAGGTCGGAGGAAACGAATGGAAGGTAGAATTCGCCATATGCATAGCGGCTCCGGCGTGTGACATCGAAAGCATCCGACGGCGTTCCGTTCACGAGTTGGGTATAGTCAAGGCTATTATTCCGGAACCCGCCCCCGATCGCCAGGCGAGCGCTTCCACCCCCAAGCGCAAAAAGCGGCCCCTCAGCTCCGGCGTCAAAAGCCGTGACACCGTTACAATAGCAGCCGTTCGCTACTCTCGCCGTTCCCGCAACTGGCGTTGTTGTCGTTGAATAATATGTCCGGTCGCGGCCAAATACACCCAGCAATTTTACCTGCCAGTCAGAACCCAGATTGATCTCTATTGATGGCGCTATTGTGTAGGTCTCGGTCTCGGGTTCAATTGAAAACTGAGTAGTAGCGGTTCTGCTTTCGGTGCGCGACTTGCGTCGCGCATAAAGCGCGTCGACTTTCGCCACCACATTGTCGGTCAATCTCTGATGGGCAGCAAATGTTACCGCATGACGGCTCAACGACGGGTAGAGAGTGGCATTGGGATCGAGCGAAGTGGCATAAGAACGTTTCCGGGCTCTTATCTCGGAATTGTGCGCAAAGTCATAGGCAACGAGAAAGCCACCGCCATTCCAGGTCTTGCCACCGACGATATCAGCCTGCTGTCGAAAATAGCCGCCATCCGTGCTCGCACCGATCTGCGCTGAGGTCGCAACACCATCGAAATCACTGCGCAGGATAACGTTGACGACACCGGCTACTGCATCAGAGCCGTAAAGCGCCGACGCGCCGTCAGGCACGACTTCGATGCGATTGAGCGCAGCTAGCGGGACAGCGGAGATATCGACACCACCAAAGGCAGAGTCATAAGGCAGACGGTGCCCGTTAAGCAGGGTCAACGTCGCATCCGGCCCAATTCCACGCAGATTCGCATGTGAACCCGAATTAATGTTGTTGTTGATAAGACCGCCGCCGCTACCAACGCCTGGATTTTGACCTCCGCCGAAGTTCTGCGGCAAAGAGCGAATGGCCTCGCCAAGATCGACCTGTCCGGCTGCGATTATGGCTTCTTGGCCGAGTGTGATGACATCGCTTGCAACCGCTGCACCCCGGATCCGCGAACCCGTTACGACAATGGTCCCACTTTGATCTGGCGCTATATTGTCATCGGCACCTGCAGGATTGGGTGTCCCTTCCTGTTCATCTAATTTGTCCGTTGGCGCATCCTGTGCGGCAACTGCTTGCGTAGCGAAGGTAAACACTGTTCCAGCCAGCAAGGCTGAAAATATTTGTCTGTGCTGCATCAATATCTCCCTGATTGTTTTTCAGGCCACCATTTTAAATTTGGGCCATGCAGGGATAGACGCAGAGATTGCCGGTTACCTTAGTTGCAGATGAAACTATTTTTAAAGCGTTTCGCCGAGTACGGTACGGATATGCGCCAACGCCTTCATCATGTGATATTCGACAGCAGCCATGGAGATATCCAGAGCCCCGCGAATATCGCGATACGCCATCTCGTCGAACCGGTGCATGAGGAATATCGTGCGCGTCCTTTCGGGCAGCTGCCTCAACGCGCGTTCAAGGCATTGTGTCAGGTCGCTGGCCTCAAGTTCATATTCTTGCTCTGCGGCGCAGTGCGCGTCGCGCGCCTCGTTCAGGGGCAACGTGACTACCCGGCACTGCTGCCGACGCGCGGCATCAATCAGTAAATTTCGAGCGATGCAGAAAAGGAAGCTGCGGGGGTTCATCAGGCTGGACAGTTGCGGGCTGGTGGCCGCGCGCAGGAACACCTCTTGGGCTATATCACATGCGAGTTCGGGTCCGACCCGACCTCTGAGAAAACGAATCAACCCATCGCGTTCATGGCGAAAAATTGTTTCGAGTGTCTGCCGCGCAGCATCATCGGGCCGATCTGACTGGATACGGCTACTCCGCTCGGGGAGCGCCTTGGCTGTTCGACTTCCTCGAACATGTGTCTTTTGCATGGAACCATCACGCTGGCGACATCCATCGTCCCCGTAACAAATGCAGGGAGGAGAGATTGCCAGCGCTACGCCGCCGTTCAGGCTAAGCCCTTATTCGGTTCGGCCCCCGGTCCATTATCGGACCAGCGTGAATGATGGTTGGCGGAATTTGTCCGCGCAGCCTTCGCCAAGATTCAGACTGCGTGCAATTTTTCTAACAAAATAGCAGGTACTGCGCAAGTATTGCCTTCGCATTTCAACAAACGCATGAGTTTCAGCATTTAGGATTTTTGATCAGGGGACGGTAACTTTCTCTATCGAGGAACCACGACCAAGTAAGATTATCCCAGGAGGTCGATGAGCGCCGAAACTTTCGCGCGTCGCCGCTGATGGTATATCTGCAATTTGCTATATAGCCCGATATCTTGCTTGGTCGAAAGCTGCTCCAGCTCCACAATCTCTTGCAGAGTATCGGGAAATACCAGCGGTTCTTTCATTCGCACGGCATGCATCCGCTCATTAAGTGAACGTACGGTCTCAACGATAATGATATTTCCGGAAAGTGAAGCGATGGAGTCAAAGAACAAGCCTATCCGGTCAGGATAGGTGCTGTTCTCCGACTTATATTCTCCATCGATCCATTCTTCTGACCGGTCAACCAGTGCCAGTTCCAGCAGCGCGACATTGACGGCAAGCATATCGCGAAGGGCCTTTTCGTTCAGGCGCGGAACACGGTAGCCCTCTCCATGTGTCATATCGACCAGCCGCTCACCAACGAGCCGGTTGAGACAGTCCCTGACTGGTGTCATGCTGATCCCAAGCTCATCCGCCAATCGCAATGATTCGAGCTTTTCACCCGGCGGCCAAACTCCTTGCATCAGCATTTGCTTCAGCTTTTTGCACGCGGGTTCAATAACATGTGCGGGACTCATGACGTAAGACGTTGACCGTCTGCAAACGCGCGGACGGCGCTTTGTTGATCCGGTCTCAGCGCGTCGGTAGCACGGGGAAAGGCCGGCACGGTCTCATGCAAGAGTATCGACGGACACTGTCCTTCGTAATTGCCGAGATTTGGTCGGTGCTGTGCATATCCTGCAAGTTCGGCAAGCTCGGGTTCAAAATTCTTCGCGATATGTGGCGGGTAGGCAAGCCATAGGTTCTCGTAAGGCTTCAACCAGCCCAGACTATAGCCGACAACGACGGCGCGGCGGACATCATTCGATCGGTTGGCGCCGGCTCCATGGATCGTAGAGCCAAGAAAGCAGATCGCAGATCCTGGCTGGCATTCTGCGACAATCGGCTCTGGGAGCTGTTCGAGCAATTCCACGTTTCGCTTGTGCGTACCGGGATAGAGCCTGGTCGCGCCGTTCACTTTGGTAAAGCGGCTAAGCGGCCACATGACGTTCAGCAGATATTGCTGGCCACCTTTGTCTCCCGGCCACATATCCTGATCGCAGTGCGGGAATTGCTCGATCTCACCGGGGTGGATCTCAATAGCCTGCGCAACATTGAGCTGGATGCGCTCACAGGCCGGTTTCAATATCATTTCCGCAAGCGAAATGATTGTCGGCTCCCGAACCAGATCTGCAGCAAAGCGCGATCGCCGCAGGAGGCTACCAAAGCGCTTGGTGCGATATCCATAAAAATCACCATGCCCGAAGGGCGTCTGCTCAAAATCGCTCTCGAGATCAGCCTCCAGATATTCAAGGATCGACTTGGGAAGCAGATCGGGAATTATGCAATATCCGACGGACGTGAGTTGATCCAACCATTGATCGGTTTCTACAGAATAGGTCATTGCAGGGCCCCCATGCCAGTGAACTGGTACCGCGGCGGCGAATAGATTCCATTATCCTTGAGTTGACCAGTCGTCTGATCGTCAATTTCGATGTGGAGAGCAATCAGCATCTCGGTGCCAAACAAGCGCGGCGGACCAAGCGCACGACATTTCCATCCGAACCGCGAGATTTGCCGGAACCACGGCATATTGGCAACGGCCGTGTAGTCGGTAATATTCCAACGCAGCGCATGATCCACGAGCGCCGACACAAGCTCGTTACGCGTCCTGCGCCGCTCCGTCCTGCAGAGGGCGGGGTCAATGCAGAAGCGCGTTATTTCTCGTGTTTGCAGACCTGACGGGATATTCCCTTCGCATAAGGATGGAAATAGCTGTCCCAATATATGAGAACGATCAGTGCGCAGCAGCCGCGCGGATGCGCGGTGATTTGCACTTTCATCGGCCAAAACAAGATATACCGCCTCCGGCGTATCAAACTGATCGACTTCGAACCGCCCGTCGAGAACCGGCACTTCCCATTTCAGAAGATCGACAAACACCCTTTTTCTGGCTTCGAACATGGAACGAAGAGCAGGGTCCGATTTGTGGGGGGCGGATTGGGAGGAACTGAGCGGCATAGTGGTCACCTGTCATGTTGAACATGATGACATGACACCAGCTTGCGCGATTAGACGCTATACCAAGAAATGGGGATAGCGATGGGTGCCCCGACTGGGAACCGCTACGCACCGCCAAAATGTCCCAGTTCAGCGTTTGACATTTCCCTGCCACTTGAAGACATCCCCGAAGCCGATCAGCCCGTCGAACAACGCGGCAAGGATCAGGGACTGAGAGCAGTGCACTTCATATCTTTCGCGCGCCATCTTCAGATGTTGAATTACGGTTTCGGAGCTAATGCCCAGAATGATAGCTGTTTCCGCAGCTGTTTTGCCTCTGGCGACCCACAACAGGCATTCTCGCTGCCGATCGCTCAATCTAGGGAGCGCAACGGGCCGCGCCATGTCACTGATCTTCAGTGCGCTGGTAAGCGCGAGTGTACCGAGATATTCCGCAACAACAAGCCACCGATGCGGCAGGCACCTGTCGGGCGCAACCACAAACGTGAGTGTGCCTCTGGCCATACCCGGCAGATGTCGCGGTATGGTAAAGCCGTCGCCAATGCCGCATTCCCTGCCGACGGCGAGCATTTGCCGATCGCCTCGCGTCATTGGAATGAGTTGACCGATAGCTTCCCACGTGAAACCGCCAAAAGCCTGGTCGCATGCCCGTCGGACGGGATCGCGGCCGGCAAGGTCGAAACTTGTGTATACTTTAGCCCATTCATCCGGATAGTCATGCAGCAGCATTTCGGTATCAGCGTCGTCACTTGCTCGGGCTTCTAGTGAAAGAGCGAAGTGATCAAAGCCCATTCGCTGCGAAGCCTGCTTGAGCGCATCTTTCAAATCATTCGCCGTTTCGATGTCAAATAATGAAGCGCCAAACTCTTGAGCAAACCGAACACGCATTGATCAACCGTCCGATTTACCGGGGCGCCACCAACACGCTGCCGTTCAATCGCCTGGTTATCCCGGACGGCAGGCTCCAATCCGCTTTTCCGGTTTGTTTAAGCCTATGTCTCGAACGAGGGCTGCGACCCTTCTATCGATGCTGGCGAACACACTGCTACTTCGGCAACCATGCAACTAATCTAAATAATGTCAGCAAAGTATCAAGATTGTTACCGTTTCTGTCAAAGTAGAAATCTATCTATCCATATGCCTTATTCAGATTATCGAAGATGAGCAAAGGCTCCTGTTTGGAGCAACGCCCTGTAACCCTGCCGCATCAGATGAGGTGCTTCGCTTACTAGACGCTGTTTGTCGCCGTTCGGATGATGACTTCCATTCGATTGCTCGCCCCAGATCAGATCTTGGATAACTGGTCTTTTCGCGAACCAGTCGCGGAACGCCGATCGGCTTCATGAACAGACGCTCCCGTTAGCTGGGATGCCAGCTTGATGTTTTGCAACTTTAACCATCGGGATTCACAAATTGAGCTATGCAGCTTGAGGGGCGGGATACTAACTGTGTCGTCCGTTTGATCATTTTGCTCATATCCTTTGAATGATTTAATCCCCGTCCGCATGCGCTTCGGCAGCTGCCCGCTTCTTTTAAAACCTACTTGTTGTGAGCTAGCCATCCCCAGAAGTTGGTATGTCGCATTGGTCCGCCCCTGAGTAGATTTGCCGTTGGCAGAGTTTGTGGTCCGAAAGCCGATAAAGGCAACGGGTAGCATGATTTGCCTTCGCAAGAATGCCTCGACAGCAGCACATCTTTGGAGCAAATTATGAACCGAAGTCGTTATGTAATCCGACCGATCGACGCGATTGATCGAGCAATTATTTCGTCATTAACTGACAATGGTCGCATCACTGTTCGTGAGCTTGCTGAACAAATAGGATTGTCTGGTCCCAGCATAACCGAGCGCATTCATAAACTTGAAGATGCGGGCGCGATCCAAAGATACACGATTATGATCGATCCCAAGGTGTTTGGTCGAGGTATTGCGGCGCACGTCCAAATACGCGCGATGCCAGGGGAACTGAAGCGTGTGACGCAGATGCTCATCGAAACACCGCAGATTGTGCAAGCTGATCGCGTCACTGGGCAAGATTGCTTGCTTGCTAAGCTCATTTTGAACGATGTTGCAGAACTTGAGACTGTAATTGATCGTTTCCTGCCGTTTTCGTCGGCCGACACAGCAATAGTTAAATCGTCAATAGTCGCTCAGCGCCTTCCTAAATTGTAGACCGTGAGTCGTGACGGGATAGTAGGTCAAAACCAAATGGGCACACCGTAAATAAGGCAAAAAACTATAACTGCCTTTGTGAATCCATAGCCGACCTATTCCCCTACGGGCTACCAATGGCTCGATAGTCGGGCAGAGTATTACTGCTCCAAATCAGAGCTTTGGGAGCAATTCAAAATGAACTTGAAAACACATCTACATTCGCACGCCGTGGTAGGGAGCGGCGCCACATAATGGCCTATTCTGCGGCTACCTTGCTTGCACTGGCGTCGCAATGCGCACCAAGTGTTGCACCCGAAACGGTGCTGGCGATTATCCAGACCGAAAGCAGCGGCGAGCCATTCGCGCTCAATGTAAACGGTGGTCGGCAACCCGCCCGGCAAAGCAACGCCGGCGATGCGGCAGCCACGGCGCGGCGTTTTGTCGCATCGGGCTATTCGGTCGATCTGGGGCTTGGCCAGATTAACTCGCGCAACATGCGCTGGCTTGGTCTTACATGGGAAACAGTATTTGACCCTTGCACCAATGTTGCCGCCTTGGCCCGTGTCCTTACCACTAACTATAATGCGGTCAGCGCCGGACGCGATCCGCAAACCGCCCTCCGGGTCGCGCTTTCAATGTATAACACGGGAAGCCAGACGCGCGGTTTTCGCAACGGCTATGTCGCCAAGGTCGTCGGCAATGCTGGCATCGCCGATAGGCGGGTATCTTATACTACCACGGCATCGCAACCAATCGAGGAAACAAGCGGCGAACTGCAGACAATCATTGTCGTAGAAAATGCGGCGCAACAGGTGCCACCTCGCCCTGCACCGCCCCCGCGTTGGAACCTCTTTGAGCGTGCGGCTTACGAACGCGAAACCAAAACTTTGGCAGAGAACGAAAGGGGCAGCATATGAGCACCATCCTAAATTTGGCACGCGGCGCTAGCGTGTGGCGCACATCCCGTGCATCGAAATCTAACCAGCTTCAAAACAAGCGCCAACGCTCGCTGTTCTGGAGCATAGCGCTCTTATCTGCGATTTTCATTTCGCTCGCGCTCCCCGAGCCAGCCTACGCACAAAACTTAGAGAGTTTTGCTAGCAACGTGCGCGGGCTTTTATCATCGACCCTCCTTCGAACACTAGCAGTCATCGCCGTTATTGTAACGGGCCTACTCTGGTTTACAGGCCGCGCCTCGACCGCGGTTCTGGTAACGGTTATTATTGGTATCGCCATAGTCTTCTCGGCGGAATCCATCGTCGGTCTCATTGCGGGCTGACTGCGATGAACGAGCAAACCGAAATTCTGACAAAAAACACGCTGTTCCTCGCGGTGACACGCCCGGCGCTCTGGGCGGGGATTCCAATTGAAGCGGCGGTGTTACTGTTGATCGCGAGCGCATCCGTGCTGATTCAGAGCAACAGTCCGCTCTATGCCGCAATGATCGCGGCTTTCGGCTATTCAATCTCGCGGTTGATTGTGCGCCACGATGTCAATGCGTTTCGTCTGCTGTTCCTTTGGGGCCGGACCAAGGCGGGCAACCGAAATCGAGCGTTTTGGGGCGGCAGCAGCTACTCACCGCTGCCGCTGACCGGTTTACGCCGCAAAGGCTTTGGTCGTCATGGGTAGATTGCTCGCCTCCAATAATTCTGTGCCGCGAAAAATAGCGCAGCGCGAGGCAACGCCTGAAAAGTTTCTGCCTTATGCGCGTCACGTCAACGAAGAGATGGTGGCGCTCGATTCTGGCGACATCATGCTGACCTTCGAGCTGCAAGGCCGCGCGTTCGAGACCGCCGATGTGCGCGATTTAAACGACTGGCACACCAAGCTCAACGGAATGCTCCGCAACCTGCACGACGAACGGCTGTCAATCTGGACGCATCTGATCAGGATGCGGGTGGATCAATATCCCGGTGGGGCATTCAAATCTCGTTTCGCTGCCGATCTCGACCGTGCCTATTTTGGCCGGATCAACCGGGAGCGGATGTTCATCAACCGCTTCTTTGTCAGCCTTGTCATACGCCCTGCTGCGACTGGAAGCGACAAGATCATCCAGCTCTTCAAGCGGAAGGTTTCCAAGCAAGCGGAAAAAGGTCCGCTGATAGACGAGGCACTAGTCGAATTGCTCGACGATAAGGCTCGCGACTTTGAAAAGCTCATGGCGCGCTGTCAGCCGCGCCGCTGCGGGGTATATGCACATCGCGGATTGATGTTTTCCGAAGCGATGGAAGTCGCTGATATGGTAATGACCGGACGCCATGTCCGCGTTCCCGTTGTTCGCGGGCATCTGGGCGGAGCGCTTTACCGCGCGCGGACGATTTTCGGCGCGGAAACTATCGAGGTTCGCGGTGCCGACACATCAGCGTTTGGCGGCATTTTCGGAATCCGCGAATACCCCGCGCAAACTACCCCGCGCCAGTTTGAAGCGTTGCTGTCGGTCGATTTCGGGTTCGTCCTGACACAATCCTTCACATTCCTTGGGCGAGCGGCTGCAACCGAGAAGTTCCGTCTGCGCATGACACAAATGGAAAATTCAGGCGACCGCGCGGTCAGCCAGGCTGATGCGCTGATTGATGCAAGCGACGATCTGATGTCAAATCGCTTTGTTTTGGGCGATCACCATTTCACGCTTGCCGTCTATGGGACAAGTATGCGCGCCTTGCGCGATCATATGTCTGTGGCGCGAGCGGCGCTTGCCGATACAGGCATGGTGGCGGCGCGCGAGGGCGCTGCGCTTGAAGCAGCCTATTGGTCGCAGCTTGTCGGCAATTTCGCGTGGCGCGCCCGGCCTGCGCCTATCACATCGCTCAATTTCGCTGCCTTCTCACCCTTTCATACTTTTCCGGCAGGACAAGCGAGCGGAAATCATTGGGGTGATGCAATAGCGCTTCTCAAAACCAGCGCGCGCAGCCCCTATTTCTTCAATTTCCATAAAGGCGATCTGGGTCACACGCTGATCATTGGTCCGTCCGGCGGCGGCAAGACCGTGCTGCTCAACTTCCTGATGGCACAAGCGGAAAAGACCGGCGCTCGGCAGATATTCATCGACAAAGATCGCGGCGCACAAATCTTTGTGCAGGCAAGCGGCGGAACTTATCTCGCATTGCATAATGGCATCGCCACCGGGTTCTCCCCGCTCAAAGCTCTTACAGATTGCGCCCCGGACAAGAGCTTTCTGTCGATATTCATCCGCCAATTGGTCCGCGCCGATGGCAAGCCAATTTCTGTCCAGGAGGAACGGCGTATCGAAGACGGCATCAATGCAGTCATGAAACTGCCGGCCGCTGACCGGTCGCTCAGCGCACTTCGCTCGATGCTCGGCATGAAGGATGCAAGCGGCGTTGGCGCGAGGCTAGAAAAATGGACTTCGGAAGGCTCGCTAGGCTGGGTGTTCGACAATCCGACGGATTCAATGACGCTGGACGCCCAGTTCCTCGGCTTCGACATGACCGATTTTCTCGACAATGCCGATATCCGCACGCCTGTCATGCTGTATCTGTTTCACCGGATCGACTTGGCCTTGACCGGCGAACGGATGATTATTTGCATTGATGAATTCTGGAAGGCGCTGGGCGATGAAGCCTTCCGACGTTTTGCACAGGATGGCCTGAAAACCTACCGAAAGCGCAATGCGCTCATGGTATTTGCAACACAATCTCCCGCTGATGCGCTCAAAAGCGACATAAGCCATTCGATCCTCGAACAGGTCGCAACCAAAATCATGCTGCCCAATCCGTTTGGTGCGCGGCGCGATTATGTGGATAGATTCTCACTGTCAGAAGCCGAATTCAAACTCGTGCGCGAAGACCTCTCACCTGAAAGTCACAAGTTTCTCGTCAAACAAGGCCATGACAGCGTGGTGGTCGAACTTGATCTGAGCGGTCTCGATGACGCGCTCTCCGTCCTGTCGGGCCGCGCAGAAACCACAACCCAAGTCGATGAAATCATTGCCGAGGTTGGAAGCGACCCTGCCACCTGGCTTCCCCTCTTCCATAGTCGGAGGCGTCCCAGCTGAATCCAACAAAGACGCTGAACCATGAAGAAAGGTAAAATCATGAAGAAGATGATGAAGCTACTAAGTGCAACGCTGCTTATCGCAGCCCCCTTGCCCGCATTTGCCCAAGGCATGCCAGTCCATGACAGCGCCAGCCTGATCCAGCAAATCAACACGGTCAGGCAAACCATACAAATGGTCCAGCAAGGCAAGGAGCAAATTGCCGAAGCGCAAAGACTCTATGAGGATTTAAACAAGCTCACCGACATTCCGACATTAGCCCAGCAGCTCAAAACCGATGCGCTACGCGAACTCGATACATCAAACGGTTCCCTCGAAGGGTTTGGAACTGGCGATCTTAATGTAGTTGGCGCGGGACGCGCGAAGGCCGATGAAGTCTATCGCGGACTTCTTGACCGGCTTGGCCTAGCGGGCTCGGAGCAGTCGCGCGCTGCCTTTGATCTCAACGCGCGTAACATTGGTATCAATGCCGGCCTTGCAGAAAATGTCGGCTCCGCCGTTACTTCGCGGGCGCAAGGGCTCGACCAACTGCGCACACGCTTGGCGACCGCATCCACAGCCAAAGAAGTCGCCGATCTAACCGCAAGATTGCAGTTGGAATCTGCCGCCATGCAGAATGACCAGCTGCGCTTGCAGGCCATCGCTTTGCAGCAACAAGCACAGGAACGCGCTCGCGCCGCCGAGGGTCAAGCCGCCTTGGTACAAAAGCTTGATGCAGCAAGCCGCTACTACCAGGGGCAATGACTATGCGGGCCGCACCTCTGACGATCCTGTTGTTGCTCGCGGGGTGCGGCGTGTCTGAAACCTCGGACGGAACCGACAGCGATATGCACGCAAGGACTTGGCGCTATTATACCGAACATCCCGCCGAGATTGCCCCGATGCAAAAAATTTGCCGCCAGTGGGCAGGTTCGAATGCCCCGGCGAGCGAACAGCCTGCCGTGGTCACGACCAACTGCCGTGCAGCAGCATTCGCCAAGTCACAGCTTCAACTAACCCAATAGAAACAAGCCAAAAGGACCAGATGCCGAAATGGATTTCAGCGATCATGTTTTCACCACGATGTTCGAGGCGCTGAACAACGCGCTTGCCGGCATCGTTGGCAAATATGCAAGCGTTATCGGTATCGTATCTCCTGCCTTGCGTATCGGGATTGTGATCTATATCTCATTACTTGGCTACGCGATCATGCGCGGCGCGGTGCAATATCCTTTCCGCGAATATGCTTATCGCGGCTGCCAGCTCGCGTTCCTCTATTTTGCCGTAACCTCGCTTTACGGAACCCAGATTGGCATGTTTGCACTTGGCGGCCTGCCAAGCCAGTTCGCCAGCGCTCTCGGCGGCGCGGATGTTGGCGGTCTTGGCGGCTTTTATGACAAGCTCGCAGGCACCGGCTTTGAAACCGCCAACAGAATGCGCAAGATCGCGGCGAATTATCAGGAAACTCAAGGCACACTTCCCGATATTGGCTATGCCGTCTTTTCGGGGTTTTTGATAGTGATGGTGATCGTTGCTACCCTTTTGTGCGCGGCCATCGGTTTTGTTATCAGCGCTTTCGGCCTGTTTGCGTTGGCCTTGCTCTCTGTGGTTGGGCCGCTCTTTGTTGCGGCACTTCTGTTCGAGTCCACGCGCGGCTATTTCTTCGCCTGGCTGGGCGCGTGTATCAATTATCTGATGCTGATCGTCTTCGCGCTCGTTCTGACGCTGTTTCTTACCCAGACCGGCGAAGCAATCATCGCCACAATTTCAGAAAATGATGAAATAGGCATGGCCGCAATCAAGGCTCTGGCTTTCTACGCGCTCGGCTTTTTCTTTTTCCTGCAAATCCCGATGCTTGCTGCCTCGCTTGGCGGCGGCGGCCCTGCCCTGGCTAACCAGTTCGCATCGGCGATTGCAGCGGCAGGCGGGTTCGTCGTCGGACGCGGTGCAACCGGCGCGCAGGCAACCAGCAAAACCATCGAACGGGGCTTCGCGCGCGGGATAGCAAGAATGAGGACATCGGGCTGGGTCAGTCGTGGAACCAATGAAGGAGCAAATCATGCGTAAACAACTCATCGTTCTGATTGCCGTATTCGCAATCACTATACCTGCCAGCCCTATTGCCGCCGCACCAAAGTCGCCCAAGCTGTCCAAGTGCGATGGCAAGAAGCGCCGACCCGCCAATCCTTATGGCTCCATATTGCCGAGCGTCGATCCTGAGACGGGAACTTCAACGCTCGCAGGGCAAAGGCCTAGCCAAGAACAGGAACCGAAAAGAGATGGTGTGGACGTGTTCCCGAACAAATCATCCACGCTCCCAAAACCCGAAACAAGACCCGGCGAAAAGACCGAAACCATAGTTCCACCCATCAGCAGCGCGCGGCCAAAGCGCGTATATCAGAGTTGCTGAGCGATGGCTGGCGGCGTCACCGATAGAGATGATCTCAAAGCCTATTTTGCGGAAAGCGCAAGTTGGGACCGCGACCGCTTTGTCGCAGCGCGTCGTTCAAGGCGGCTCGCCTGGATAGTAGCGGCAGTAGCAAGCGGGCTTGCGATTACCGGCGTGGCTGCTGTTGCGATGCTGACGCCGCTCAAAACCGTCGCACCTTACGTTATCACCGTCGATAAGGCGACCGGCGCAAGCGAGATTACCTCGCAAATGACGGGCGATAACCAGATTACCTATAATGAGGCGGTCGCAAAATATTTCCTCGCCGATTATGTCCGCAACCGCGAGGGCTGGATACCGCAAGCACGCAAAGAGTTTTTTGAGGGCGTGCTGGCAATGTCGTCACGCGAGGAACAGGCACGTTGGACCGATTTCTATAGCAAAGACAATGCAAGCTCACCGCAGAACGTCTTTACCGATCTCGATACCGTATTCATCGCGGTTAAATCGGTCACTTTCGTTTCTGAGAATGTTGCGCAAATACGCTTCACAAAATCGCTCCAGCAAGGTTCGCGCATTACTGACACGCAGGCCATCGCAACCGTGACCTACGATACCACGGACACACCAACTACCGAACAGCAACGGTTCAAAAATCCGCTGGGGCTGGAAGTGCAAACTTACCGCGCTGATCTGGAGGTCACACCATGAAAAATCTAAGAAACTTCACCCTATTGGCGCTGCTGCTTAGCGGATCGCCAATAATGGCTGGTGAAATCCCTCAGCCAACGGCGCAAGACAACCGAATCCGGGAAGTCATCTATGACGAAAATCAGGTCTTCCGTATTGTTGGAGTTTTTCGGTCGGCAACGCAGATCGTATTTTCACCGAGCGAACGGGTCAAGCATGTCGCGCTTGGCGACACCATATCCTGGGAAGTTGCCCCGGCTGAAAATTCGCTGTTCATCAAACCTCGCGAGCGCGCAGGGCCAACTAACCTTATCGTCATAACCAGCTCAAATGCGGGTAGCCGCACCTATACATTTGAGCTTCGCGCACGCCGGGGTGCGATTCGAGAAAAATCACCTGATACCTTTTTCAAAGTTGCGTTCCGTTATCCGCGCGAAGAGGAAGCCGCCGCGCAGGAAGCAGCGACGCAGGCCGCATATACTCAAGCCGCCGCGCTGCAATCCGGTGCAATACGCTCCGCGCTTGATCTGGGGGTTCTCGAAGGCGCACGAAATCTCAAATATAGCGTACAAGGGTCATCGAAAATCCAGCCTTCCGAAATTACCGACAACGGGCAGTTTACTGCTCTGCGTTTCCCAAACCAACGCGAACTTCCAGCTATATTTGCAATCAATCCCGACGGTAGCGAAAGTATCGTTCCGTTTGATGTACGCGATGAATTTGTGGTGGTGCACGGCGTGTTTGCGCAGCTTCGTCTGAGGCGCGGCAAGAAGGTGCTGTGCATTTTCAATGAAGCCCCGAATTTTTATGGGCGCGACCCCAAAACCGGCACGGCATCAAGCATCGTTGAACGCACAGATAACGGGGAGACACGGTGATGACCGATACAGCCAATGATGTCGGAACTGCTGAGCGCGCTAAAGTCGATCAAACCCCTGACCCAGACGAAATTGACCGCAGCCCGGCGGGCGAACGCGGCAGCAAAATGCCGTCTATCCCCGGCACCACGATGGACCCAAAAAAGATGATCGGCTTTGCCGCCGCCGCTGGTGCACTTATGTTTACGGTGCTGGCACTTGGAACCGGGCTAACCGGCAATTCAGAATTGCCGCCCGTAAAACCAAAACCGGCACTCGAAGCCGCAGACTACGATCCAGCAACGGTTATTGCACCAACGCTCGCAGAAGCGGAAACCGATCCCAATGCGCCTATTCCAATAGGGGAACCGGTTGTTCCTGCCATTGGTCAGCAACCACAATATTCGCAAGGCCAAGCTCCAGCTGCCGTGCAACAGCGGCAGCAATCGTCAGCCGAGGCGCTGCGCGAAGCTGCGCGCCGATCCACGCTGATTGCCTATGGCGGCGAACGCGGGACCGGAAATGTTGGTGGAAATCCAAGTGGACCCTATGGCGATTCAAATAGTGCGGGAGCTGCTTCACCGCAGCAAACCACAAATCTCGATACGCTCCGCCGCGCATCGGTCATCGGGCAGGCTCAGGCCCGGTCGCTTCCAGATCGCAATTTTCTGATTACGGCGGGAAGCTTCATCCCTTGTGTCCTGCAAACCGCAATGGATTCCAGTCAGCCCGGCTATGTGAGCTGTATTGTTCCGCGCAATGTATATTCCGACAATGGCCGGGTCGTGCTTCTGGAAAAAGGCACCAGAATCTTTGGCGAATATCAGGGCGGCCTCAATCGGGGCCAATACCGACTGTTCGTTCTCTGGACACGCGCTGTCACACCGCGCGGCATCGCGATTGATGTGGGCTCGCCGGCAACCGACGCACTTGGTCGCGGCGGCGTAGACGGTAAAGTCGAGAATTTTTTCTGGAAACGATTTGGCACCGCTTTGCTTTTCAGTCTTGTCGAGGATGCAGCGACCGTTGGGGCGGAAGCGGTCGGCAATAATGGCTCGAACACAACCCGTGTTCCATCTGACGCAGCCTCCACCGTCTTGCAGCAGAATGGCGACATCAAACCGGTCCTGCGCAAAAATCAGGGTGAGGACGTTGGAATAACCGTCGCACAGGACTTCGATTTCTCGGCCGTTTACGGCCTTGCGCTTAAATAATGGCCGCGCCGGGTAAAAACACCGCTGTTCTGGACAGCGTGACCCAGCCTTTAGCTAAATATCTGATTGATGAGAGCGTCACCGAACTGGTCATCAACCTTCCCGGTGAGGTCGGCATAGAGCGCGGCGGACGCTGGACATGGGAAAACGAGCATTCGCTCGATTTCAAGACGCTTATGGCGCTGGCAACTGCTGCAGCCGCCTATACAGCGCAGGATATTACTCGCGAAAATCCGATAGTTTCAACCATCTTTCCAAGCGGTGAGCGGGTGCAAATCATTATCCCGCCGGTTGTCCCTGATGAAACGGTCTCAATCACCATTCGCAAACCATCAAGCGTATCCATGACACTGGATGATTTCGAGGCAGCGGGCTTGTTCAACAACACACGGATTGCTGAAAAGAAGATCAGCCAGCATGAGTTAGACTTGCTCGCTCTGCTTCGCGCAGGTCACCATGTCGAGTTCTTCGATGCTGCGGTCAAAGCAAAGCTGAATATTCTTATCTCGGGTGCAACCGGCTCTGGCAAAACCACATTTTCCAAGGGATTGATCCAGCTGATCCCTTCCGAAGAACGGCTCTTAACCATCGAAGACACGCGCGAATTGATCGTACCCCAGAAGAATGTCGTGCACATGCTTTATGCAAAGGACGGACAAGGCACCGCCAATGTTACTGCCAAGCATTTGCTGGAAAGCGCGCTCAGGATGCGCCCTGATCGCATCTTGCTTCAGGAGCTGCGGGATGGGACGGCGTTCTTTTACCTGCGCAACGTCAATTCAGGTCATCCCGGATCAATCACGACTATCCATGCCGATTCTGCCGAACTGGCGTTCGAGCAGCTGACTTTGCTGGTCAAGGAAAGCGAAGGCGGATCCGATCTGGCGCGAGACGATATTAGGGCGTTGCTAAAAATGCTCGTGGATTGCGTCGTGCAAATCAAAAAAACTGAAGGCAAATTTCGGGTAACGGAGATCTATTATGACCCAGAAGGCAGGCACGCCGCCTGACGGCGGGGCATTGAGATTACTCATCGGAATCCCGTTCGGGCTGCTCATTGCACTCGCCATAGCCAGTATGATTGGGTGGCTTATTCTAGGTCTGCCCGTCACAGCCTATGATCCGCTCAAAATTCCCCAGTTCGTCTGGTATTATCGCGGCGATCCGCAAGTTGTGCGGGCGATGGCGGGTGGTTTGATCGGCGGGTGCTTGCTCCTCATTGGCCTAATCTATGCGCTTTGGGCGCGCGGTGCGCCGCTGCATGGAGCTGCGCGCTTTGCCCGTGAAAGCGAGGTCAAGCGCCACGGCTTTCGTAGCAGTGTCGGAATCGTCCTCGGCCGCAAGGGGGGCCGTTTCCTGACCTTTGGTGGCAGCGAGCATGTCATCGTCGAAGCTCCAACCCGCTCAGGTAAAGGCACCGGTATTGTCATTCCAAACCTGCTGACATGGCAAGGCTCGGTTGTCGTGCTTGATGTAAAACGCGAGAATTACGACGCCAGCGCGGGGTTTCGCGCCCATTACGGTCAGGACGTCTATCTGTTCAATCCAACCGACCGTGAAGGTCGCACTGCCCGTTACAATCCGCTGGCCTATATCAACCGCGATGATCCAGATGATGTCATCATCGAATTGCAAAAGATCGCAACAATGCTGTTTGTTGCGCCCGACCACGGCGAAGCATTTTGGGCTAACGGCGCGCGCACCGGATTTGCAGGCGTCGGCGCGTGGCTTGCCGATACAAGCGACGAGCCGCTGACAATGGGCGCAATCTATCGCCACCTCACCGAAGGCGATGCACGAAGTTTTTTCAGAAAAGAATTGGCCGATCCCAAACTAAATCTGTCGGTCGGATGCCGAACGGCACTGGCTGATTTTGCTGGTGGCTCCGACAATAGCTTTGCCGATGTCAAGAAAACGATCACAAACGTCCTCGGCCTTTGGCTCAATCCCTTGGTCGATTCCGCCACAGCGGCAAGTGACTTCGATCTGCGTGATCTTCGTAAGCGCCCTATGTCGATCTATCTCGGGGTATCGCCCGATGAACTGGATCGCATTGCACCGCTCTACAATCTGCTGTTGCAGCAGCTTATTGACCTCAACGTGCGAGAGCTACCGGGTGAGACCACGCCGATACCAGTGCTGGTCATCCTTGATGAATTCGCCCGGCTTGGCCGCGCTTCGGTGATTGCCAGCGCCTTTTCCTATGTCGCAGGTTACGGGATCAGGCTCCTTCCGGTCATTCAGTCGCGATCGCAATTGCGCGGCGTCTACGGCGAGCATGTCGCCGATGAAATCGTAGCCAATTGCGGTGTCGAAGTGGCATTTACGCCCAAGGAGCTGCGCGTTGCCAACGATTTGTCCGAACGCATCGGCTATGTGGGACAGGAAAGCGTCACCAAATCGCTCACCATCAATGGCTTGCTCGCTAACCGCTCCAAATCCATGTCCGAACAGCGCCGCGCGCTGATGTTGCCACAAGAATTGATGCAATTTTCTGCGGAGAAACTTATCCTGCTGCGCGGCGGTATTCCGCCGATCATCGGCACGAAAATCGCCTATTTCAGTAGCCGCTTCTTCAAAAAGCGAGCTATGGCCCCGCCTGTAGTTCCGGCCATTGAGCGCCGAGCACCTAATGCTGCCAGCCCCGCTTCATTTCGGGAAATGAGCGACGAAGAGGCTGAAGGAAATCCAGCATATCCGCTGAATCCCAAGGACATAAGAACAGAAGATTATCCAAGCGCGCTCGCCGATTTGTTGACCATTGATCGCGAAGGCAAGGTGCAAGGCATTTTAGAGGAAGGCGATGAGCATGGCTGACGAATTAGAAGGCGCTGCCCCGCGCGCGCGTAGCCTTGATGGCAAAAGGGCGCCCGAGAAGGCAAAGTCCGTACCGACCAAGCCCAAGCGCAAAACGGAAAAACCGACCATCACCGACGATCTCACCGGTAAATTTCTGCGGGTCGGCAACAAGCTCTACCGGACATCGGATGATAGTACTCCGATTGTACGTCTCGAAGCCGGCCGGCTCAAGACCCGCAATATCGACGCCCTGCCCGACATTATCCGTATCGCTAAGGCCAACGGCTGGACCTCGGTAAAGATCAACGGCGGTGACAAGTTCAAAAAGGCAGCATTTCTAGCTGCTGCTGCGCAGGGGCTAAAAGTAGAAAATTACAAACCGTCCAAAATTGTTCGTGCCGAAGCTGACCGTCTGCAAGCAAGAATTGCGGAACGCGAGAAGCGGCGTGAAGGCAAAAAGCCGGTCAACAAATCATCGGGTGCGGCGGAGGCGACAACAACATTCAAAGCCCTTTCTGATCGCTTCTTAAAACAGTCTCATGAGGAAAATGCGCGCGACCCCGAACTGCGACGCGCCCAGAGTCTGGTCGCCCAAACCATTTCGATTACACGCGCGAAATATCTGAATGATCCGGTAAAGGCGTCAACGGAAGTTGAAGCGAAACGTCAGGATGTAGCGCGCCGCATTGCTAGCGGAGATAATATCGCCGCCATTCAGGTCCGCAACCAGCAGGCCCAGCGCGTGCGCGAAATTACACAAGATCAGACATTGCAGCGCGAGGGGCGTACTCGTTGACGCAGCCGTAATGGCATCCAACGACAACTTCAAGGCAAGAGCGGCAATAAGAACCAAGTGAACCGCCCCGGTATTGCCGGAGGCTCCAACTCTTGAGTAGAAGGAGCCATTATGAACAAAACAACGAACAAATTTGCACCGGAGGTTCGCGAACGTGCGATCCGTATGGTGTTGGATCACCAGAGGGATTATCCATCGCGCTGGGCGGCAGTAGTTTCGATATCAGAGAAGATCGGCTGTTCGCCACCGACGCTGCATGAGTGGGTGAAGCGTGCAGAAGTCGATCGCGGCTCGCGTGCCGGAGTTCCCAGTGATGTTGCTGACAAGTTGAAGGCACTGGAGCGTGAGAACCGGGAACTGCGTCAGGCCAACGAGATTTTACGTAAGGCATCGGCATATTTTGCGCAGGCGGAGCTCGACCGCCCGTTTCGCAAATGATCGCGTTCATCGATAAGTATCGCGGTAATCATGGGGTCGAGCCGATCTGCAAGTTGCTGCCGATCGCCCCATCGACCTATCATGATCATGTCGCCAAGCAGCGTGACCCATCACGACTGTCAGCCCGCGCGCAGCGCGATATACTGCTGAAGCCGGAGGTTGCGCGCGTCTTTACCGAGAACTTCAGGGTATATGGCGTGCGCAAAGTCTGGCGGCAAATGAAGCGCGAAGGCTTCGACGTTGCCCGTTGCACCATCGAACGACTGATGCGCGATATGGGCCTCCAAGGGGTGATACGCGGCAAACCAGTGCGCACTACGATCAGCGACAAAACAGCGGTTTGCCCGCTTGATCATGTGAACCGTCAGTTCCATGCGCCTGCACCCAATAGGCTGTGGGTGTCTGACTTCACCTATGTCGCAACCTGGGCTGGCTTCGTTTATGTCGCGTTCGTGATTGATGTTTACGCTCGTTATATTGTTGGCTGGCGGGTGAGCAGAACTGCCCACGCCAGCTTTGTTCTCGATGCTCTGGAACAGGCGCTTCATGATCGCAGTCCTACACATCGCGGCGGTCTGATCCATCATAGCGACCGCGGCAGTCAATATGTGTCTATAAAATATACCGAACGCTTGGCTGAAGCAGGCATTGAACCATCGGTTGGAAGCGTGGGTGACAGTTATGACTGTGATAAGGTTCTGGGACCTGATGGTCTGACCCATGTTACGATTGACTGCGTGTCATTGCGTTGACGTGTCGGCCATCAGGTCGCCCTGGCAACGGGCGAGATGTGACTTCATAGGAGCCTGACGGGTTCGCCCCTTCACAGTCCTGTCCTCTCTGTGTGGTGTCCGGGCACCACACAGAGAGGACAGGACATGACCAATATCAACATCAGTGGCGTCATTATCGGCGTCGATACCCATAAATCAACCCATGTTGCCGTGGCAATTGATGCCAACGGCAGCCGATTGGCAGCATTTTCCGCCCCGGCGACAATCAAAGGTTATTCGGCACTCGAAGACTGGGCCTCCGCGTTGGGCACCATCACATCCTTTGGCATTGAAGGAACCGGATCATACGGAGCCGGGCTGTCTCGCCATCTTCTTGCCCATGGCCACAAGGTCATCGAGGTTACTCGACCCAATCGACAGTTACGTTACCAGCATGGAAAAAGCGACAGCCTCGACGCCGAAGGAGCAGCTCGGTCGGTGTTGGCTGGACAGGCGACCGCCAAACCCAAAACTCAGAGCGGTTCCGTCGAGATGATCCGGCACCTCAAAATCGCACGCGATACCGCGGTTAAATGCCGGTCTCAGGCGATGGTGACGCTGAAAACCCTGATCATCAATGCGCCAGCATCGCTTCGCGATGCACTTGACCAGATAAGCGGTAAAATCACTCTGATCCGCTACATTGCGACGTTTAGACCCGGCGCAATAACTTCAACAATCGCATCGGCTAAAACGGCCCTGCGTGCCCTGGCGCAACGATGGCTGACACTGCACGAAGAAATCCAGTCGCACGACAAGGCGCTCGAGCAGTTGGTCGCAAGCCGCGCGCCAACCTTGTTGGCATCGCATGGGATCGCGACAATGACCGCAGCTGAAATGCTTATACTGGTTGGCGACGATCCCACCCGCATCCGCTCCGAAGCTGCACTCGCTAAACTCTGCGGGGTGTGTCCTATCCCCGCATCAAGCGGCAAGACCAACCGCTTCCGGCTCAATCGCGGCGGCAACCGACAAGCCAACGCTGCGCTCTATCGGGTCGCAATCGTTCGGATGCGCAACCACCAGCCTACGCTTGCCTATGTCAGCAAACGCAAGAAAGAGGGAAAGAGTAACCGCGAGATTATCCGCTGCTTGAAGCGATATATCGCCCGCGAAATCTTCACCAATTTGTGTCGCCCAGAAATACCACCGGCCACAGGTTGACAAATATAGGAGCTTCAACGCTTTAGCCGAGACGATCAATGGCCTTTACAAGGCCGAAGTGATCCATCGGCGTGGACCCTGGCGGTCGTTCGAAACGGTAGAATATGCCACGCTCGAATGGGTGAACTGGTTCAATAACAAAAGGCTGCTTGAGCCCATAGGAAACATCCCGCCTGCTGAAGCCGAGAAAAACTATTACGCCATGCTGGACGAAACCCACATGGCAGCTTAACTTAAACCAAATAGCCTCCGGCAATACCGGGGCGGTTCAATCGGTAGGTATCTGGGCTTTTACAATGGGAGAAGACCGCATTCGAGCCTTGCCGCCAAGACGCCCGATCAAACATATTTTGACAACCTGCCTGTGAAAATGGCAGCATGAATTTGGCAACCGATATGGTGTGTCATTCCGGTCGGGCTACGCCCTCCCTGCATAACACACCATATCGGAATATTGAGGAAACAAACGGCAGACGATCCACTTATCTTTTGCCAATCGCTGTGCAAACAAACCGAGCCACCTCTCTACTCTGGCCTAACTACTCAGAACCCTACGCGAAAACATGAGGTATCTGACCGGAACAAAGTATCTCGGAAGACATTCGATTGTTAGCGACTTCTCTCTTTTTCTGGCGGCGGTTGGTCGGGGGCAATGACATCCTTGAGTAGCGATGCGCGGTTCAACAGTCGTGAATGATGCGCAGCAAACACTTCCGGGGTAGCATTCATGCCTTGATGCTTGTCGAGGAAGCCGCTCACGTCGCTGGCAATTTCCCGGTCTTCGGTTGATCCAGTCGCGTCCAGCGCAGAGGCAGCATGACGATATGCCTTACGTATTTCCTGCCACTTTTCTGTACCATTGGCGACAAATGCTGGCAGCGCCGCCTGCCCCCGCGCGACGGCAATAGCCTGTTCGTTGGTGAGACGATCCGCATCGGTCATCTGACCGCTTGATCCGGCCCGCAGCCGCGCCCGCAATTTGACCAGCGCCATGCTTGACCCTGCGATCCCCTGCCCGCGCGCGCGTCTTGGCGTTGCTTCCGCAACCACACCGCGTGCGCGGAGTTCTCGCGCAAACCTCTCTCGCAAGCGACTAAGCTGGACTGGGCGTGGATTGAATCGGGTTCGATCAAGCCCCTCTGCTTGCACTGTCAAATGAACATGCGGGCGCGGCGTATCGGTGTGAAGCGCCATGACATAGTCGTGATTGTCGCTAAATTCGGCATGAGCCAGCGCGCGCACCGATCCCAACACCTTGTCGGGGTCGGTGCGCGCAGGCATCGAAAAAACTAGCGACACCGATGACACAGTTGGCCGTGACCGCCATTGGAGCGTGTCGCTCCACTCCGCCGCACGCTCTGCAATATCTTCCTTGCTCGTGAGGATTTCACCGTCGCGGCTTTCGATCTCGACGTCACCCTTGCGTCCGATATATTCAAGATGGGCTTTGACATGACGACCGCCCTTCTGCCGCCCCGTCACTTTGACCAACACTTCGGGCGCGCGGCGCACAATCCGCGCCAGCTTGGCCCGAGCTGTTTTACCGCTGGCAGACCCATAGCTGGCATAGAGCGGGATAAGCGGCTGGCCATTCAGGTCATGGATATAGCGCACCCGGAATGCGGGACGGGTCGCTTCCCACAATGCTGATTCTAGGGCCGATTCCAACCCCATCAATCCGCAACCGCCCAATAGCTGGCATCACCGCGCATGGCTTCGCCGACGGCTGCTACCTGCTCGGAAATTTCCATACGCATGTCAGCGATACGGCGCAGGTCGTTTCCAATCTGCTTGTCGCCATCTTCCATCATACGCAAATTGGCAGCCTTCATTGCCTGATTGAGATTGCGGCCAATACGGAGCAACTGCATTCGTATCGGTGCGAGCTCAGCCAGCAAACCATCATCGACGCGCGATTTCAAAGCTAGATGGCGGCGGACCAATGCCTTGATCCATCCTGCTCGATCTGTCGAACGCAGTGACGCGCGATATTCGATCACCGCAATCTCGGCATCGGTAAAGCGCAGCGAGACACGATTCCGCGCCACGCCATAGGGACGTTCGATCAGTGGGCGACGGGTATTCTCCGCCAACATCCGTTCGATCAATTGGCGCAAGACTGCGCTTCGACCGCCTCGCCCTACCGCGAAGCTATCGAGCGCCGCAAGTGCGCCCGTATCGAGCCTTATGCTGAGCATCGCAGTCGTCGGTGGGGTATTTGTCGCCATTAAAATTGCCTCGTGAAACACGGGCATTGTAATACAACACGCGCCGCTAGGCATATCCTGCAATTAAGACAAATACCCTAAAACCCCCTAAGAAATGCGCATCCAAAGTGGCCATATTTGTTAAATATGAAGGCACCCTTGGATGCGCTTGGGGGTTAGGACTCTAAGTGCGTTTGTGAAGCGAGGCTTGCCAAACGGACAAAAGATCGCCGCACGATTTCGTGCTGGCGCGTTCGCACTCCCCCATTCGGCGATCTCGGCGACGGAGCGACCGCAGCCGTTGCAGACGCTGGCACTGGTGTCGAGCGCGCAAGTATCTTTGCAAGGAGAGAGTAGCCGTTCAATGACAATTCTAACCAGCTCTCTACCTATTCCGCCAGCTAATCTACTCGAGGGAGCGTATGAGGAGTGAAACGTTGGCTTCCATGGTCACGATTGATCGACTGGATTTCCGCTCCTGGGTGGAAAACGGAAGGTCTGCTTTCGAGCTGCAGGCTTGAAAGGCTGCTTTAAGACATATCGGAGATCGCCAACAACTGCCGCTAATAATGCGCACGTTCAGGGAATGTGTGGCGCGGCCTCAGAGCGAACATTTAGTTATTATTGCTTGCCCAGAATTCGAGGCTTCGCGACAGGACTTCCAGTATCACGTGACAGAAAATAACGATCAATCGCGAACGACATTCCAGCGATCATTCCAGAATGAGTGCCTGCCAGTAGCTCTGGCAAATCGAGCCCATTTTCCAGATACATGCCGAGATAGTCCATTTCGTAACCAAAAATTGGTGTCGCGCCTTGGAGCCGCTCGCGTGCGGCGAAGTAATTGAGAAAATCTAGAGGATCGCTCAGGATATCGACGCAACTACCAAGTTCTGCAAGATTCAAGGTTGGAGGCAGTTTGAGATCCTGAGGAATCCAACCTGCTCTTTTGAGTTCAAATTCAGACATAGCCATCGTTGAAAAGTCATCGAGCGTAACTGAAATACGCACCACAGCATCGATGTTGTGAGGATCGAAGCCGAGGCCCGCCGCGACTGCCAGAGCGTCAGAGTTTCCTTCAGTAGCCAGTTTTAAGATACCAGTCAGTCGGGCTGATTGCTCTGCTGGTTCAACGATCAGTCGCTTAACGTGCTGTTTGAGCGCTTTTGGGGAGCCGCGCAGTGCGGATGATGAGACACTGCCAGATTTGGCTTCTGCAATCAGCAGGATCCGGTCGAAAGTAGCCAATAAATCGGTGTCATACTGAACGCCTTGCCATTGCCATTTCACGCCGCTCTTGACGCAAGCTGAAGGTAGAGCGGTTCGCACAACTTTGCTAATTTCGTCTTCAAGATAGGTAGATTTCCGACGGTCTAAATCATCAACGATTCCAGCTTTTTCGCTTAGGTCCCGCAAGATCACTGGCAGAAACGCCGGGATCGACTGTGGAATGAAGAAAAGGAAATCGTCGCCGTCGTGCAAGCCCGGTTTCTGCCAGACAGGGTTTGCTAAAAATAGGTGCTGCGTGTCGGAGTCCTCTAGACATCCCGGCACCATGCTCAATGATCGTAGAATTGAAACCACTTTGGCGACGGGCTGTCCCGTCTGAGCGGCAATGATTGAAGGATCGATCAGCATTTCCATCATAAGCCAGCGGTCGGCATGAACCTGCAGCATCATACGGAGACTGCGAAGGCTCATGCGCTTTGGAAGGCTATCGAGAAGTTCGGCGGGATCTCCAGCGACTCCCTCGTAACGAACAAAGAAATCATGAACAATTTTCTTCTTCGTGCGTCCTTTGAAGATGTCCTTTAACAGAATGAATCGGTCACCAAGGCGTTTTTGGTGCAAAGATACCATCTTCTCGATTGTCGAAATCAAGTCGCTGGCACTGAAGCCATGATGGACCTCAAGTGCTCGGTCTAGCGGCTCATGCCATGACCGAACGATCCGAAGCATGTCATCGTAGTAGCCCCAGTTTCGGACCATCTGTATATGGTCACGCATTTTTTCCTGAAGCCCAATGACCAAGAGTGTATCTGGGTCGTGCGTGCCACTCAATTGCTGCAATCGCTGTTTGTGGAAAGCGGCACTAACCGCCTTCACTGTATCAATTGCTTTCTGGACATCTGACGGTGTTGCAGGTTCGGTGCCCCACTCCCGGCGGTCGATGGTCAGCAACAGTGCCTGTAGCAATTCTATGTGATGTTGCTCAATCCCTTCGAGCAACCCTTTGCCTGAGGTTCCGTCAGGGCCGACTGGTGAAGACATTCCCCAGCAGGCTATTGTTGCCATAAGATGTGGCGGGAAGGCAGAACGGAACAAGTTCTGGATTGAGTTGATATGAGCAGGGAAATGCTCGGCTGCCTGTTCCGCCATTGCTATTGACGCGCGCCGATGAACGTCTTTGTTGATTTTAGAAAAGGGTAACTCCCGGATGATCATGTTTGAGATATATGCGGGCGGGAGCCTTTTGGTAAGCGGTGATTAGCAAGCCCAGAGGCAAAAGGTGCTCTAAGCGATTAAAACACAGCGAAGCCCCGCCCGAACGGATCGGGCGGGGCTGAAATTTGTTTGCTTATTCGCCGCTGGCCTTGCGGGCGCGTGACCAGATCAGATTAAAGGTCTTGCCATCTTCGTCGTCGAACAGGTTGGCGAAAATGGGTGCGGTGAAGCTGGGATCGTCGAGCTTGACCGACAGATACGCCCGGTCTTCCTTCGAGGTCTTGGTCCAGGCTGCTCCGATTTCTGCGCGACCGACAAAAACCCGGTGGGTCGGTGCGTTTTCATTTTCGCTTGCTTCTTCGGGAACGATGCGGACGTTCTTGGTCTGAACGCTCATTGTGACGATTTCGCCTTTGTAGCTTTCACCTGACTTTGTGAATGATCCGATATTTGCCATGATATTTCTCCTTGAGTTTATATCGATCCCGCGCTCATCGCGGTCTCGATGGCTGGTTCAAAGGCCGGGATATGGACTGATGCACCCGCAGGGCCGCAGCGCAGCGAAGGACGTTGGACACGCGGATTTCTTGTTTCCGCGAGGAATGCCTGGAACAGGCAGGGGAAGAAATTGGTGGGGCCAGCGTTGCAGCAAAGGCCATAAGGCGCAGCCGTTCCCGGCCTACCAAGCCATTCGAAGAGACCGGGCTGGGCGCGGACCCGCTAAATCAGAACAATGGAGAAACTGGCAAATATCGCTGTCTGAACCAATAGCAAAAAGTGCAAATCCGGCGAAATCTGTGAGCATGACCTCAGACCAAATTCCAATGATTCCCGATCTGCGCGATGGTAATATGCCGCCCACCCCCGTATTGAACGCGCAGAAACCGAAGGCTGCCGCCAAGACTTGAATCAGATCAGCAAATTGATCGCTCATCACGAACACCCAGCCAATGCACACCATCCTGCCTGTTCGCCGATGAAAATGGCTGACAGTCGCTCGGCTACGCGCCTTTAAGGCTGGCGAAAGATAGCCCAATAGCCCCGCCCGATCTGTTCGGACGGGGCTTTCTCGGAAAATTGGAGGCTTGGCAAATTCACACTGATCGCCGCCAGTGTATCCCAATCATAAGGCGGGTTGTCTTTATCGGACAAATACACGGACGGCGCTAACGCGCCGTCCGCTCATTCACTCAAGCCGCAATCCGCCCGTCCTCGGCGGCTTCGCTATGGGTAGCTTCGCCGCTCTCGTCCTCGTCTTTTGCTTCTTCGGGAGACACCGCAACCTGCGGGACTGGATCCGATGGTTCATCCTCCTCCATGAGCCACTTGGCTCTTTCAGCGGCGGCCACCGTTCCGACCCCGCCGCGCTCGGTATAGGCGGATGGCGGAAACGCCATCCAGCGCGGAACCCAATGCTCCTGCTTTTCGCGGCCATTCTCGCCGGTCAGGAAATCACCAATAACGCCTTTCACGACCTTGGTCTTTTCGCTGGCATTGGCGGCAGCAATGCTGGCTCCGCCAACATCCGCCAAAAGCGCGGTCAAGACTTCACGGTCGCGCACAAGGTCCATGAACGCATCATCCGCCGTCCAGTAATCCGCCATCTCCACATCAAGATGGACACCCAAGGTTTCGATAAGATCGCTTCCCGCTGCCAGCGTTTCGGCCATGACAACACCCAATATCTCCATGACCACGCTATCGGGCACATCAAGCAAACGCAGCAGCAAGCCGCTCATGCCGTTTCTTGTCTCATGGCCAAGCGTGACCGTGGGTTCATCGGCATCAAAGCCAAGCACCGCCAACACCGAACGGCGGCGCTCGTCAAAACGGGCCTCCGCCACGCTGGTTTCGACGCTCTCGGTAATCGCTTCCTTGCGGCTGCGCTGCTCCTGCACCTTCACATTCCACAAAGGCGACCCGCAAATCGCGTGAGCGACCATCACGCGCAGCGCGACATAGGGACTGGCCGCAAGTTCGCAGCGCACAGCCGCATGGCGGTGTAGATTGACATATTCCGCCATTGGTCCGGTAATTTCGGGACGCTTGGGCTTGTCTGCCTTGCTATCCACTTGCCCGGTTTCCCGCACCCGCGCTTCCTTGGCGGTCAGATAGCCTTCGTGGACAGTCACTTCACCCTTTGCGCTAACATCAATATAGACCCGGCCCCCTTTGCGCTTGGTGGTCTTTTCATGGTCCCAAGTCTGGAAATAGCTGTCTTGCGGGATGATCTGCACATCGCTCCAGCCATCCTCAAGATATGCCGCTTTCTTCGCTTCAATGGCGGCAGACTGTGCTTCCCAAAACTGGTCCGCGTCACCAAAATAGCCATCCTCGGCAAACAGATCGCTGACGATCTGGCCCTTGAACTGTGCCATATCGAAGATTGCAGCGGACACCGAAATCGACGCGCCGCCAAAGAGCCACGCCTTTAGCTGCGTCCCGCGCGGCGCATAGGCTTCTTCATCCTTGAACAGAGCCAGCCACGCCTTTTGCTGCGCCTTGCTGGCCAAGGTTAGATGGCGCACGGTGGCCGCATCAATTTCTTCGGCGCGGTAGGCTTTGCGGATGGGCGGCAAAAGATTGCCAAGCGCAAGAATGCGCCCCACCATCTTTTCGTCCATCCCGAATGTATCGGCAATCTCGGACGCCTTGCGGCCTTTCTTCACCAATTGCGTAAACTGTTCCCACTGCGTCACCTCGTCGGGATTTTCGCGGACAAGATTTTCAATGAGCGAGGCCTCCAACGCGGCGGCATCGTCGCCATCTTCCAATATCGCGCAAGGGAGCGGTCCATCGCTGCCGCCTTCTTCGGCAACTGTGGTTGCCGCATGATAGCGCCGCCGTCCCGCGACAATCTCGAATGTTTCGGCGCTGCCGTTGGGACGCACCAAGAGCGGAACAAGAACGCCCCGCACCCGCACCGAGGGTAATATATCGCTAATATCGGGCGGCTTCTTGCCGTTTCGCATATTGGCCGGTGACACCGACAGTTTGGCGAGCTCTATATTTTCGAGTTGCATTGGTATTCTCCTACAAAGTTACGTTGATGATTGGCCCCGCTCCCGTTGCATACGGGGGTGGCGGTGGAAGCGGGGCCGGTGGGCCGCACGGCAGGATTGCCGTGCGGGGTCTGCCGCGCCTTGACCGGAGGGGTGGGCAAGACGGCGGAAGCTGTAGATCATGCGCGGCGCTCTTGCCTTTGCGCCAAGACGGCGGCTTTCAGCCGCGCCTCATCCTCGGTGATGCGCCCGACCATTCGGGCGGCATCGGCGTAAACGGTGAGCGGAAATCGCGCTTCAAAATGCAGATCGCGCTCAATGGACAGATCGAAAGGCAAGGTCAGAGATGCAATCTCTGACAGGCTGACCGAACCGAGTTCGGGACAGCCGAACCCTAGATCGGCCAGACCGAACAAAGTGTCGCCATCGCTATCCAGTTCCGACAACAGCCAAGTGGCTGCGCCGACCGGATTGAAAAATTTGACCACAGGCACATGATCGCCGCGATTTTGGCCGTTGGCGATCAGGCGCTTTCTGTGATCTTGGGTCAGTAGCATCATAGGAAAAACTCCTTTCAGAACATCTCGATCTGGTTGCGGCTATTGGTGTCGAACAGGCCATGATCGGCGGGTCGCTGGGCCTTCTTGGGTACCATCGGCGCGTTGGCGCGCATCGCCAGCCGCTGGGCTGGCGTGATCGGCGCGACACCCGACACCAAAGTCTGGACACCGAGGGGAGTCTGCTCCGCTTCAAGCGGGGCGGTGGCATGATCTGGCGACACACTGCTCATGCCGCACACTCCGAGCGCAGCGGCTCCTGATCGGCGAACGCCAAAAGATAATCCGCCGCCTTGCTGGCCTGACTGGCGGCTTTGAAAATGGCGCGGTTGTCCTGCCGCAACACCGCCAGCCAAGAGCCGAGATAATCGGCATGGCGAACGGTGGGCACGATACCGAGCGCAGCGCAGAGAAAAGCCGAGGTGAGTTCAGCGCACAATTCTTCCCGCGCATAAAGCGCGGTCCCGAAATTGCCCGACTGGTCGCGGCCAAGGCGGATCTTGTGGCCCGTCCAGTGACCATTATGCCGATATCGGCATAATGGCCATAATGCCGTAACCGGGATTATGCCGCATGACCTCCACTGGAGGTTTGATTTCCGGGCTTTGGCCATGCGGCGGTTCGGCATAATCAGAGCCCTTC
>JGI24513J20088_1000016_pt1 | contig 80534 bp, 83 predicted proteins | sample LinPmetageLP36_FD_20088 | JGI IMG/M metagenome (IMG submission 20088)
GAACTTCCCTGTTTTTAGGTATCACGATTCAGGAGATCTTTTATCGGCACAACACGCATCAATGATTGCGGATATTACGGCAAAGAATCCAGACGTTATGAGTTGGGTTCCAACAAGAGAATGGAAAATGATTGACGAATTGGTTCGTGCAAGAGGGGGAGATATGCCTTCTAATTTTGTTCCACGTATTTCATTGCCGATGGTAAATCAAACGCTTGATAACGACGAAAATGAGCGCAGGGGTGTTGAACCGTTAGACCAGCGAATTATTGATTTGATACAGGATAACGAAGGCGTGAAGCATTCGGAAGTCATTACCGAACCAAAATATGCAACCCGTCATTCCCAAATGAAATCCACTGTATGCCCAGTCACAAGAAGCAAGAAAGACTCTTGCCAAAATCGAAGATGTTCGGCTTGCTACATGCCAAATGTTGATTTGACATCCTACATAAAACATTGAGGTGATATAATGACAGACATATTCGAGAAGGCGTGGTATGATAACCTCAAGCGCAATAAGCGTGATCGCCCAGACTTGGGAACAGTTAGCCTAACTGGTGCAACTGCATATCCAACTGTGGATATGGATAATATCTTGTATAGCGGTGAAATGTCAGGGGGATATAAGGGTAAAAGAAAACACAACATTGAGGCATTTAGGAACATTGACTCAGGACAGAAACATTTGAGTCCTGGTTTGCTTGCTGCAACGGGAGAAACCCGCCCAGACACAGGTATTCTCAGTGTTGAAAGAAAAGTTCGGACTCCAGATGGAAAAAGCACAGGAAAAACAATTGCTGTCGCCAATGCACTTCCATTGAATGATCCCTTTTTCCGTTTAAGTGAAAGCGCACAAAGAAGTGCTTACGAAGGAAAGCCACCAACGAATACGTCAAAAGGTCGAAATCCAAACCGAACTGCTCACATGTGGACCGCAGGTGATTTGAGCCGTGAGCAATTAGATTCTTTGATTTCAGGGGAAAAAACACCAACTGAGATTTTAGGCATTACAAATCAATTGGCTATGACAAGAAATGATTTTGGCGATGCGCTTTATTCTTGGAAAACGGGTCATCCTCAAGTTCCTGAAATTGAAGCCCCACGTTTTGCCTATGAAGTCTATGATTTGATGGATAAAAACCTCCCTCATAGCAAAAAATGGAAAATGGAAAACAGAATTATGCGACCAGATGTTCCGCCTCCATTCCGTGAAGCAAGAGGGCATACCGTATCTGGTTCAGTCGATCCCCTATTGAGAATCCCGTTGTCATTCTTAGGAGATGATCAGAAAGGGCTGGCAAGGCAAAGTCAAGGTGGCCGATATATTGAATGGACCAATCCTGAAAATCCTTCATACCGATATGAGGGCATTCCTGTTCCATTGAGTTTAACTGGCGATTACAAACGCCCTGCTATCTCAAGAGGAATCTCAACAGGAACACACGGACTTTACTTTGACCCAAATGATTTGACAGGCGCAGGTCAAGAACTTTGGAATGCTGCTATGTCTGGAGATATTATCCGCAGGGCTTTAGAGAGCATACAAATACGGGATGAAATGAGTCTTGAAAAGATGCCGCATCCATCTTCTGGGGATTTCAGCCGAAGGCAAGCATTACCAACTGCGTTTCGACTTCAAGGGGTCAAAAACAATCCTATGTATTCTCAAATAATGGGTGCATTACGTGAAACGCTTGGTGATCGTGAAATGATTGAAACGTTTGGCGGTGGTGGAGGACTCTCATTGGGGTTTAAGCCATCAAAAGCAATCATTAACGACATAAACCCCGACATAGGAAACCTAATGCGAAGAATCATCCGAGAACCAATGAAAATAGACCCAGAACAATACAATGTGGGCGTTGGCGAACCAATCACAATCCCTCATCCATCATTAGGTCAAATGAACATTGGAACAATGACGGAAGAGATGAAGACTCGTTTTGGTGAAGGCAACAGAACCTTTATTCCAGCACATTTTTACAATCTTCGCAATCAATACGCTGGATTAAGGGAAAAGGCTGCAAGTGGAACTGCAACTCCCGAAGAATACGACAAAATGGCTGAAATCTTCTATATGCTTCAATTGACTGGCTTCAACAGTTTGGTTCGATACGGCAAAGGAAAAGAATTGCCTTCATGGGATAATCCATATTCAACTCCGCCAGGAACTACACGTTCAAAGCAATATATCCCCGAAGATGAAGAATTAGCAGGTTCGTTTTTCCAACAAATGAAGGATGCTGGACTTTACGACGCTGAAAAAGACCGATACAAAGGCCGTATTCAACCAGGGGGCAACGCTTTCCGACCAACTCCAATTCGAGGGGGAATCGGAGAACACGATTTCGCACCCTGGCATGATGCTATGAAAGACTGGGATTGGAGGACTGGAAATGCTTTTGAGTTCTATGATGACATCAAAGACCAAATGAAAGCCGACAAGAACCTATTGACATTTGACCCACCTTACTTTGGTGAAGAGGGCGCACATGGTTTCTTTGGAAAAGATGAGCAAGAACGGCTTATTCAACAAATGATTGATGCAAAGGACAGGGGCATTCCCACTACGGTTTTCAATTCAATGCACCCTTCGATTGTTGAACCATTGCGTGATGCTGGATTTACAATCCATGAATTGGGTCGAAAAGACCTTTCAAGTTCCGATCCAAACACAAGAGGAACGGTTGGAGAACTTATGGCTATGGCAAACATTGATCAAGACGCATTCCAAACAGCATGGGAGAGTCAAAAGAATCCTCAGCCAGCGCAACGCACTTTGTTCTAAGGAATCGGTTGTTGCATACTTGGCGGAGTCATTGGGGAATGAGATATTCCGCCAGCACCACTTGAACCTTGACAGGTTCGGAGATCGGTGATAAGTTTATTCACAAAATACTCAAATGAAATATCCATTGGATATTGTAGTGATTGAGCGTAAAGTTGAATCCATTCCTTATCAGTTCCAAACAATCGAGCATAAGATGTTTGGCTGTTTTGGGAATGTTGAGTGTTTTGCCAGTTTGCTTCTTGAATCAAAGCCTGTTCAGCACTTGCGAATATAGCCGACCATTGTTGTTGCATTGCCTCAATGTTTGCATAAGCATAAATCGGATTGCCTAAATGACAAAGCAAACCAATGGCTGCATCTCGACAAAAATATGGGGCGGAGTTCTCATTTTCAGCATATCTGGTTATCCACGAAGAAACACTTTGCGGATCGTGAGTAAGTCCATCCAAAGCGATGTTGTAAGAACGGAGAGTATGCACCGCTTCGATTATATTAACTGCGCTCATAGTATCTCCACTATCGCCTTCTTATTTTATGTTGTTTATACTGTCATAGTTCATATACTTGTTAAACATGGGAGGTATCAATGGGCAAGCATGTTTCCGTTGTGATGAGAGAGCAACTTTTTGCTAAAATGGAAGCAGAACGAGGGCGTGAGTCTAAATCCTCCTTTGTTAATCATGCGCTTGCCTTTTACTTCAAAAACAAAGAAAAGGTGAATAATGATGAATAAACCTGATGAAAAACAACAACAGGGCTTCTATCCGCCCCCATTTGCGCCAGACGACACGAACAGAATTGACATTAACCTCATTGCTATGTTGTTATGGCAAGCCCTATTGACAGGTATTGCAGTAGCGATCTCTCACGCAGGTTGGTATCTCCCTGATGCGGGGGCAGGTGAGATGGGATTACAATATGGGTTGATTGCCTTTGGTTTCCTTTGCACTTCGATGGTTCTTTTCCATGTCGGAGGGATTCGTGATTCTTTGGCTATGAGGGCCGAGTTTTCAAGAGAAAATCAAGTTGATAAATGGCAACGCCAACAAGCACGTTTGGCTCAACGCAGGGCATCAAAGCAAAATTATTGGCAAAATCAACAAAACCCCCAATACCCACCTGGTCAAATAACTCAAAACACATTTGGAGTTCCGAATGACAAAAAAGAAGAATGATTGACCCTTGAGGACTCATTATGTGGCCTTTCACGACTCAAGCCGAGCGACAGACCGAAGCGATGTCGCAAATACTCGCTGAGAACGCATACGAAAGAAAAATGGAAAGGGTATCTGGATGGGTAAGGACAATTTTAGCACTGGTTGGGGGCATTACCTTGACTTTTGCGATCCTAATCGGACTCGATACTTTGGGACTCACCCCAACCGACGTGTGGGAAAAAATCAAAGGACTTTTCAATTGAGGCTTAATCCATGTCAGCCCTAATAGCGGGACACATGGTTATGGCTTCGGCCTCAGCCCTTTACACGCTATACCGCATCCTTAGACCATTTCGAGTTGGGATATACGGGCCATCAATGGTTGGAAAAACAACTCTTGATCAATATCTTACCGTTCCTGGTGATATTGACCCTATTCCGTTTCACATGAGAACGGCACACCCTAAATCAAATACTGCAACTGGATTTAAGCAACCGCATGAATCCAGAAAGCAAGTCCGAATGGTAAAAATCAAAAAACCAATTACAACGACTGATATTGCGGGTGACTCTATGTTTCGCAACCTTTGGGTTGATGATATGTTCGGAAGAAACGTTGAATTGATTATGTTTATGGTTGATCATAGAGCCATGACTTCTCAACAATTTGCTATGGATGCCGCAGCGAGCCTTTCATATTTGGTTGATAACATCATCAAAAGAGACATCAGCAAAAACATCTCACGGAAAGCAAAAAAGAACTCAAAAAAATATACGCCCCGTTTGTTTTGTTTGATGATTAACAAAATGGATATTTGGTGGGATGATCGAACCGAGATGCTTTGGAATATGGGCTTACAAAAAGAACACCCGATTGTAGCCCCATTCCGTGATTCTTTGAGGCGTTTGCGTAAAGCAGGTATTCGTGCCGAAGTGATGGCTATGTCTTCGCAACACGGAATTAACGTCGAAAAGAACTTAATTGACTTATTAGATTCCTTGTAGGAGAACCCTTATCATGTTGTCAGTTATGGGAGGGTTAATGGCGTGGAATGCTCAAGCCCTCAACCCCATGTCGTATGTGCCTTATCAACGAGGCTTGAAATTGCATGGATTAGATGCTGAACAATTGAAGGTGGTGTCTTCTCAAACTGGCGTTTCAGTTGAATTATTGAGGTCGCAGCAACGTGCTGAGATGGCAAGTGCTGGATCGACAGGTGACATTGGAGATGAACAATTGATCCCAACTGTTGAAATACAACTTAAATCCAACCCTAAAAATCCTAAAAAAGCACGTAAGAAAAACATTAAGATGCTTCGCAAAGCATTGAGGCCACCAAATTACAATTTAGGACTTTTCAAAATATACCGATACAATGCAGCGCATGAATGTGCTTGCTGCGGGGTTGATATTCGCAGGTTCCTTGAAGGCGATAACGCATACGCTCACATTGTTGATGACAGAACGGGCCTTTCTCTTGCTGATACATACTGGTTCGATGAAGAAACAGGGAATGCTCGAAAGCCATTAGCCAGAACTCATGGCGATCACGGCGACGAAATGAACAGTTCTCTTTGCCCCGCACATCTCCACATTTACCACACTTTGAAATCATTGGTTCAAGAACATGAAATGGCCGAAGAAGGTTTCAGCCGTATTGCCTCTAAAGGAACCAAGTTCACCCGCATTCCTGGTATGGGGGTATTGATGGGCGCAGGTCAAGCAAAGAATCGTAGCACATCGGACTCATTATTGAAATACGAACCGTTTTTTGCTTTAATCCATAAAGATGCACAGCACAGCAAAGGAGTTCAATTGACCCAACTCCCCAATCCAACGACAGGAGTTGTTGATATTGTGCAAGTCACATTCGATTTACGGGCTTTACAGGCGGAAAGCGTGTTGGCTCAAAGAAGTGCAATGGCAAATGGAGTTGCTATGCAAAACGCTATGAATGCCCAGTTCGTGCCGCAACAAGAGACTCCGATTCAACAGTAGGTGGATAATATGGGATGGTTTAGCAAAAACGACACGCAAAGCAGCACACAATTTGGCTCTCCCTCTCAACAAATGGGTGGAATGGGAATGAATGGAATGAATGGAATGAATGGAATGAACATGGGCATGGACCCATCAATGATGGGAATGCAAATGGCTCAAAACCCAATGATGCAACAAATGGCAAATGACCCAGTGACCGCAACTGCACGTTTGCTTCAACTCAACGATCCAGTGGCTCAATTCATCACATCAAACAATATCGGATTGGTTATGGATTTAATCGGTGAAGTAGTTCGCCTTTCAATTAAAGAGTTCTTTACTCAGGTGTCATTTATTACAGACGAAAGCGGTAAAATTACATTAGACCCTTCTTCATTACCTCCTTCGATCAACACACTTTCTCCTGAAAATCTTGGATTAACAATGACTCGGCTTCAATCATCGGCGCAACAAACGCTTTCGATGAATGAGCAGCAAAGACAGATGTTCCTTCAAGCGCATTCAATGGGAATGACAATGAATCCTCAACAGCAACCTGGCTTCTTTGGCAACTTAATTGGCGGTATGCTTGGAAACCAAGTTCAACAACAAGGCGGATTTGGTCAAGTAGCAAAGACTGTGGGAACAGCAGGTATGGTGGCACTATGACGGAAAAAGAAAATCAACAACAAGACCTCAACTTTTACAGTGCGCCAAGCGCAATTTTGAATCCAAACAAAATGTTGGTCGAAAGTGCAACAATGATCTTCATCATTTCATTTATGATGGCTATGTTCGTTATGCTTGTTTGGCGTGGTTCCGAACTCAATTCAACTCAGGTATTGATGGGCGCATTTGGTTTGATTTTTACCTTTGGAATCGCAATTCGTCAATTTGCTTCCTTTCGGTGATTCCTCATTGGGAATGAGGCGTTTTAATCCGCTACCGTATAGTCCGTTGCTCACCCGCTTCGATCAAGACGGAGATGGCGACTTCGATATGGATGATGTAAAAATCATTATGAGTAAAAGAAAACAGCCTAAAGACGTGTGCGTTGCCATCACTAAATCTGGCGAAAGATGCAAACGGCATGGCAATTTGAATGACGAGAAACTGTGCCATACCCACAGGAACTATGAAAAGACCAATTAAGGCAACTTGCGTGGGATAATTTATGGCTGGTCGGCAGACGAGAAAAAACTGTCCGTTTTGTCAGCATCCAGAACGTGATTTGATTGAGCAAAAGATTCTGGAAGGATCGCTTGATGTGAAGGATTGCGATTTAGAATATGGATGGGCTGAGGGAACAACACACCGCCACATGAGAAGGCATTCTGGAGAGTATTACAACAACAGCAATACAACCTGCCCCATTTGCACAGACCCCAACCGTTCCGAGATTGAAAAAGCAATTCTTGAAGGTGTTGCAGGTATTGACGACTTCGCTATTGAACTTGGGGTTGCCAGTAGCCTTGTTTCAACTCACATGGAAAAGCACACAAAGCCGATTATCCAACAGCACGTGCATATTGAAGCATTGCCGAATGCAATGAAAACAGTTCATGAATCATTAGGCCGTGTTGAGTCCAATATGAATCGCTTAGACCGATTGTTGGGTCGAGTTCTCGATCATGTTGAGAATCAATTCGATGATGAGCAAGAAGTTATTGAAATGCGTGATGTTGAAACCGCACTAAAGGTTCATCGTGAAGTTCGAGATACCTTAGTTGAATTAACAAAGTGGATGGAGAAGGCTGAAACGATTGAAGATAAACAATCAGTATCAATCCTTAATGTTCTCCAACAATTTTATTCGGAAAAATCACCCCATGAATGGGTTGAATTGAAGAAGCGTTTGGTTGCATCAGGGGTGATGAGTTAATGAAAACAGTTCGTCAATTGATGCTTGAAGATTTACCGCTACATAGCAACATATTGAAAAGTAAGAAGCCAAAAGAGGAATGGACTATTGGTGATTTGACAAATTACACCAATTCGGTTGATATGGTTGTCAAACGTTGGGCGGAGGCTGTCACTGAGCATTTAGAGTTCCCTGAAAGCATAGTTGCTGAAATACTCGGCTCTTTAGTTGTCACACGCTTATTGATTGATGATTTGAAGATTTTAAGAAAGAATCCCTCGGCTGATTGCATTTCACTTCTTGATGGAACGCAAATCATCACCGATCTCAAACAGAAAATGCTTCCAATGTCAAAATCATACGCACGTGTTCCTTCTTTGGCTCAATGGTATATGACTTTACCAAATGAAATAGATGTTGTTTATCGCTCAATACGAAGGAGGTTAAAGGATGGTCAGTAGCAACCCAAGAGAACCCGTTCTTTGGACTCCAAGAACTCAAGAGATGATGGGTGGTTTCAGTCCACGTGAAATGATTGATCATGACATTAACCCAAATGAGGATAGCGACGGTTTATCTCATCATGGCCGTGAAACGCCAGAAGATGGGGAGAGTCGTGATCAGCAAGACTCTCAAAAACGGAAAGAACGGGCAACGCGTGAATTAGCGGCAAAAATCCCCCACGTAAGCATCAAACCTGAGAAAATAGATGACACTTTAGGGAGATCGCCGCAATTTGAACAGGAACAACAAATGATTGAAGCAGGTATTGGCCTTGATTTGAATAGGAACGGTATTGGCTTGTCAAATGGATTTAATGCTGGTTCTGTCCGAACAGAAGGCCCAAATATACGATACGGAGGGGGCAATACTTTGGTTCCAGGTATGCTTGGAAAGGCAATCAAAGACCAAAAATGCACAGAATGTGGCAGGGCTGTTTGGATGCCAGACGACCCCAAAGGGTCTTGTATGTTTTGTGAAGCAGGGATAGATCCCGTAGTGGGTCGAAGGCAACACAGCGAAGCATTGCACATTGAGGGTCGTGATGACTTCGGAGATACTTCAAACATTGATTATTTCACCGCCAGCGAGGACATATTCACCGCCACTTGGGATAGCGTCATCAAAGGCAAAAGGAAATACAAAGGCCGTCGAATGTATGACGATGAAGAATCCGAAGAGGAAGAAAAGAAGTCCAAATCAAAGCGTAAGCGAAAAAAGAAGCGTCAAGGAAAGAAGAAAAAAGCGGCACGTGGAGGCCGACAACCTAAATCAATGACAACTCGACGTGCTGGAAACCTTGAGCAAGACATTGATCGTGGCTCAAAACGTCAAGCATTCCATCCAAACAAACACAGTGAGGCAATTCGAGGCGTAGGCCGTTCAAGAACCGACAGGATTCCTCTTCGATTGCGTGACCCTATCGCATGGGAAAGAAAGAAAGCAAATGAGCGTATGCGAAGACAGATGGGTTCATTGCCGACAGGATTAACACATCACGCTGATACAAGGGGCGTTGGAACAAAAGGCCGTTCTATATTGGGCGGCACTATTGGCTCAGGAACAAAAATGCCTTCTGTATCTCGAATGGGGTCTGGAACATCAACAAAGCGATTTTCAAGAGATGCGGTGGGAGATCCGTTAGGCGCACATGACCCTCTTTTCACCAAAGCAAAACCAAATCTCACAAGAGCCGAGATTATGAGCATGAAGCGTAAAATTGAGAAGTTGCTTCAACGCCTTAACAAATTGACAAAGACTACGCCAGAACTTGGAAACGAGGGTAAGGTGGGCGCACAGGCGAATAGCGACACGGCATCAGCACCAACTGGTGCAACCAAATTAAATGAGGAAGAACAACCGTATAGGGCATTTGTTGATATGGCTTTAGGACAAGAAATGGGGCTTATTGGCAAGAAGTGATTATCATGCCGCTTATTGTTCTTGATGATTACCTTATTCGTAAAGGAAACGGTGTATTCAACATTCATGAGTTCATTGATGCTATGCTTGGAAGCAATAGTGTTGATGAAGGATTTGCTGCTTTACAGGATAGCCACCACGATCTTAATCATGATAACTTTGCAGGTGTTGAAGCCGATGCCGTCAAAATTGCGGCAAGTCGAGGCATTGGTGGATTAACTCAACAGGACATCGCCATCATCAATCAAGGAGAAGCAGCAAATCCTCAAGCGTGGCATCAAGCATTTCAAAAAGCCGTCAATGCAGGTGCGCCATTCATCAATGAAGCAATCAGTAAGACAAATGAAATCAACCGTCAAAAGGCGGCAGTAGCGGCTGTTCCATTCCGTGAAATCCCTCCCGCATTTACTCAAGACATGGGGAATTATGTTGCAGTTCAAGCATGGAGATCCCCAGTATTGGGCTTCAAAGATCAAGGAAGCCATAATCAACAAGGCGCATTGATTACTCAATATGTTAGCAAGAACACAAAGAAGCCTGAATCATACGCTCGACCATATTCAATTGGCCTTCAAGCATTACGCAAAGAAAAATACCCCGATCTCAAAGTTCCAAATGCAAGTGATGAGATAAGCCCAACTATTTTGCATGGCGATTCACTTTACATCAAAGACCCTAAATTGAAAGCAAAGTTCGGTTTAACCGTTCAAGGAATCAAAGAAGCATACCCAACGGCTCATCCTGAACAATTGAAAGGAATGGCACTACAAGCATTACGTGGCTTGCCTGAGTTCCAAAAGTTCGGTGGTATCGCACATAGCGGTGGTTTGCAGTTCGGACAACATTCGGAAGAGGCTATGGGGCAACGCATGGTTGAACATAAAGAAGCAAATGCAAACTCAAGCGAGGAATTGAAGAACTTTATTCATCCCGAATTAAGAGGTCACGCTTCTTTCAATACAACGGGACATAGCACATATCACACCCCTAATCCGACAAATAAAATGCTGAAACTTTTTGCTCAACATCATGGTTGGGATGAAGAAACGACACGTGGCGTATATGAAAACGCATATTCTGGAAAGTTCAACAATTTGAGCAATACACGTGACAAATTGATGGCCGCAGTTCGAGAACAAGAGATGAGTGATGGGAAGCCCCCTGAATGGGCGGGAGATGCGGCTATGCCAAAGGGCGCAGCGATTGGATCGCCAGTTGATGAAGACACAGGCGGATTCAAAGTCAATTTCAATCCCACACTTGGAGGGGGTCAAAAGTTCACCCCTACAACTACCACAGGAGAAATCAATACTGAAACAGGCGGGGGCGCACCCAAAACGCCCATTCAAGAAGCAGTTGAACAACCTCTCCCTTACGCTATTCGACCCAACCCCGAACCGCCAAAACCCTCAGCATCATTTCAAGGCGCACAACCAATTCCTGTAAGACCTAAACCACCCGCCCCGCCGATGTCATCTCCACAAAAACCCTCTTCACCCCCTATGCAATCCCTAAACGCTTATCCCTCACCGCCCGTTGCGAATCAAAATAGGGGGAAAGGTTTCTTGGATAATTTAATGACTCGACTTGGTTATGGATATGAAACTTTATTCCCTTCGTTTGGAAAGTCCGAAGGAATGACCGACGAGCAAATGTTGAAAGAAATGCTTGAAAATGTTCAGTTGGAACTCGCTAAGAAAGAAGTAGTTCAAACGTCATTAACCAAATCTCCACGATCCATCAGTTCGATAACTGATGTCACAATGATTGGGAACAGTATGAAAAGACCCAATTCCGATATTGTATCAATTTACCACAGTCGAGGTGACTGGGAAAATGTAGCGAAAGCATTTGGCATGACTCATACTGAGGTTCAAACAGTAAAGGTGATTTTTAATGAATGATGAATTGATTTTAAGAGCAAGACTGGATGCACAGGGCTATTCGGATGAAGATATTGTCAAGATTATGGGGCTGCCTAAAGGCGCAGGTGCAGCATCAGGGAAACTCACCGACAGACTCCCTGGTGGCGCAGCAAGACAAGACAAAAGAATGGGTCAAGAAGGTTTTACCGCAAACAACCAAGCGTTGATTACAGGCCAAAAACAAGTTGATGCTCAACAAGGCTATGCCGACAAGATGGGTGCAAAGGGATATGAAACAATTACCTCCGTTCCATCTGGCATGACTGATAACAGCATCTCAGCCCCATTACCAGCAGGTTCAGGTGGGCCAAAAGGAAATGTCAAGATTTCCCCTCAAAGCGCAATGAACCGAAACATGACAACAGGCCAACCTGTTGCTGATGATTCGGTGACTGGAAATAACGCTCAAGCCGATAAAGTCAAAACAGAAACAACAATGGGTGCAGATGGCGCAGCCGCAAAAACCACAACAACAGAAACTCATAATGCCAATGCCGACACTACGGGCGAAGGCAACGGTGTATCAACCGCACCTTCAACATCTCAAGATTCGACAGGGACAGGTCCAACAACTCAAACCCCGCCTCAGCAACAACAGGCTCAAGGTCAAGGTGGCGTTAATCAACAAGTTCAAGGAATGGCTCAACAATTCCAAGCGGGACAGGATATGCAAACAATTCAGCAAGGAAAAGGTGCTGATAAACAGTCTTGGTGGAAAGACCGTTCTTTGTCGGGTAAAATCTTTGATATGGCGACTTTTGGTGGAACAAAAGAAATCGGAAGCACAGGTAGTGGCGCACGTCGAAAGGCCAATCAGCAATCTCAACAACAGACTCAAAATTACCAAACGGCAAATCAGCGCATGAATCAACGGGCAATGGGCATGAATGCGCCAATGGTTGCTACATCATTCGATTCTCAACTATCGGCTTATTCCGACGTTCTTTCACTTCGTAAATCAATCCAAGAGCGAAATACAACAACAAATCTAAGGCGGTGAGTTCATGGAAGAACGTGACGAGGCTTTAGATTTCATTTACAAGGGTTGGCGTGATGGCCGACAAAACAGAAGAGAGGTCCGAACACAACGAGGACAAGATCGGATGGCTTCTCGAAGACAAACTATGGAGGGTATGAATCGTCAGGCTCAAACAAGGCGAGGTCCACCATCACAAAACAATGTAGCCTCTTCTCCGCCATCAACACCTTATGAAGATCCCGTTGCTGCGGTTCTTGCTCGAAATGCTGCTGCTGATCAACAATCAACAACATCAGGGAACTTTACAGATGATGTGATGACACCTGATGATGAATCAACACCTCAAAATGAAGCAGTTGAAGAAGCAATTTCACAACCACCATCTTTAGAAACATCAATGGGGTTGTTAGGTGATGGAACAACTTCTTCACGGAGTCCAAGTGATCCAAAGCCAACTCAAGCGAATGTAGTTCCATATACAAGCCGTAAGGATAACCAACCTGAATGGATGAATCAATTTGAGAATAGAACACCTGTTCCTGAAACACAAGATGTATCGGCATCACTTGAAGAACTTTCGGGTAAAGGGCAACAATACAATTTAGACGGACAGCCAATCCCTGAACCAGAAAAACCCGTTGGCATGGGTGAAAAACCGTATGAGGCACGAAAACCTCCCGTTGCACCCTCCGACAAAGAGCCGCCAGCAGAACCATATAAGGGTCCAGAAGGAACTCCTGGTGATTGGAAGAATACGGCTGAATTAAGACCAATTACTCAATTAAAGCCCAATGGAGGTTCTGGTGAAGAAGCAAGGGTTGAAGAACCTACAATCGAAGAACCTTCGCCAGAAAAAATCCAACACGAAACCGCATTTAAAGAAGCATATCCAGCAATGGTTGAGCCAAAGCCTGAGCCAAAGCCTAAGCCTAAGCCAAAGCCTAAGCCAAAGCCTAAGCCAAAGCCTAAGCCTAAACCCGATCCATCGGTTTCTAAGGTCGCACCTAAAGCCGTAAAGACCGCAGAACTAAGGCCAATTAGTGGAAAGACAATGGGCGGCGAACCCACTACAACTCCAAAAACCGATAAAAACGTTCTAAACGCAGCAAAAAAGATACCAACGGCAACGAAAAAGCCGATTACTTCATTAAAGCCTAATGGCGGCAAGGGCGAGCCAGCCGCAAAGAAAACAACGGCGCAATCTAACATGGAACTCATTAACCGCAAGGTGGCATCGGAGAAAGGAAAGAATACTGTATCGGAACGTGCTGCCGCAATGGTGGCGGCAGGTATGAAGGGCCAGAAGCCCTCCAACGACAAAACCACCGAAGCGGCAAAGAAAGCCGCAAAAGGTTCTAAAAAAAAAAGTGAAGTGAAAGAAGAAACGCAAGATTTATCAGCCGTTGATTCAAAAAAACCAACTGATTATCGGCGTTCAGCCGACTCTTTAGAACTCGATTCAGCAAGTGATCTTTTGAAAAGACTCACAATGAATGATTTGCGAATGTTTGGTAAATTAAAAACCGACCCTTTGTTGATGTTGGATAGTCAAGGCTACATTGATTCGGCAGGGGCAGTTGATCCATCGCATGTTTATCAACACGCAGTTGGTCCAAGAAGCATGTTTGATGATAAAGGATTTTTTGTTCCTCCAAAGGAAAGGGGGGCAATAGGTCTTGACACGGATAAAATTATGAGTATGTCATCTGGTGGCGGGGGTTTGAGCGCACGTTCAAAAAGTGATAGGATAGACGAGATGGATCGGTTCTTGAGGATCCCAGGAGAACATAACAAAAGAGTTTCAAGTTGGGTCACACCGAAACCATATCCTTCAATGCCTCGAATTATCGCAGGGAGTCCTGAGCCACTTAGGAGGTATGAAGGTCTTCCAAAAGGAACAACAAACAATCCAGAAGGATATTTTAGAGAAGATGGCTCAAGAATCATGTCCTCTTCCCCAGAAGGACAAAGAATAATCAATGCAAAGAGCAAAAATCCTTTTCCTTCAATTAAAGGTCCAAATATGCTTTCGCCACGATATAATCCAAACTCAGGCTTTTTAGATTTTCCATTTGAAAGGGGCGTAAATCTCGGTGCAAAATCACATGAACTTCCTGGCTATTTGTTAGGAGAACGTTCAATTAGACCACTGGATGGTCAAACCATTACTCCTTTTGTTGGGCTGGATGACACTTCTTCAATGAAGGAGATTCTTTCCATGACTCCAAAAGAGTTCAAAGCAAGAGTCAAAGGCGCATCCCCTCAACAGAATATGTTGCGTATTGGTGAGGCCGCTTTTTCAGCCCCTAATATAAACCGATTCGCAAATATGTTCCAATCAAACAGTATAGACCCAAACCAAGAAATTACGTTTCATGGTGGAGAACATACGCCCCTTAGTTTGTCAGGCTTGGCTCACATGAATACTGAGGATAATGATAATCTGTTTCAAACATTGATTGCGCCGAGGCTACAATCCAATGATGATGGAAACCCTGTGTGGACCAGCATGAATGATTTATTTGAGTAGGTGATCGCAAATGTCCGAAGCCCTCAAACAATTAACTGCTAATGTTGATTTTGAAATGGGTCGCCGTGATTTCAAGTATTTTTTTGAAGAGGTATGTGGGAAGTATGAAGCAAAGAATCCCTGGATTTTAACAAAGTTTCACCAAGAATGGTTTGAGTTATCCGAAGGGAATAGTAAGACCTGCATTATTGCCAGTCGTGATCATGGAAAATCTGTATTTTATCGGGTTTATCTCCTTTGGAAAATGGCTTACAATCCTGGCACAGAAGTTCTTTTCTTCTCTCACAGCCAACACCAATCTATCGAACACATGGGTAAAATGAATGAGTTGATTGAATCAATCCCTGCATTACAACATCTCAAGCCAAAAAGAGGATGGGCGAAACAGAAGTTCAAGTTCACCAACAAATCATCCATATCGGCTATGTCTGTCGGGAAAGCAGTTCGTGGGGCGCACCCTCAAATCGTAGTGCTTGACGATATTTTGTCAAGTGAGGCGCAAACCCAACTCAAGCACATATCCTCATGGTTTTACACAGCATTATTGCCAGTTCTTCACCACACAGCCCAGTTATGTATTGTTGGAACTCCGTTTTCATATACCGATCTTTACGCTGAATTGAAGAAATTAAAATCATACGCTGTTCGAGAATATCCCGCTATCAATGAGCAAACAGGAGAATGTTTGTTCCCTGAGCGTTGGGATATGGAGGCATTGAACTCAAGACGCAATGATATGACTTCTATTGCATTCACAAGAGAATACCTGTGCAAACCAATTGCGAGCGAAGCAAGTCTATTCCCAGAAGAGGTGCTAAACAAAGTCAAAGACGAAGAGTTAGCGTTGTCTTACTATCCGCATGATGGCGAAGCCTACAACTATTACATCGGATGGGATCCTGCAATCTCAGCAGATCGGAGAGCCGACTACACGTGCATGATGGTTATTGCCGTTGATGAAAACAAAAACAAACACATCATTCATACTCATCACGAAAAGGGAATGGACTTTTCATCTCAAATTGACAAAATCATTGAATTGAATGCTCGCTTCAATCCAGTTATCATCGAACTTGAAACAAACAACTTCGCAATTGCATTCAATCAAGTGCTAAACGAAATCAGCGATCTTCCAATAAAACCATTCAATATGAGCCGTATGAAGAAAGAGGCTTTAATTCATACCCTCCAACTGCAATTTGAACAGGGCAAGTTGAATATACCCTACAAAGACGAAGGAGGGACACGGAGATTGATGAACACTTTATTGACTGAACTCTCCACGTTCACTATGTTGGATAACGGGAGGATGGAGAGTTTGGGCGGTCACGACGACATGGTTATTGCTCTCGCATTAGGCGTTCAAGCAACAAAAGAATATCGAGATAGCATCGTCATTTTAGATGCTGAATTATGGCAAGGAAGGTTGGGATGGGCAAATGTTTGAAGGAAGAATAGAGGGTGTTTTTGACGTTCAATCACCCGCCGATGCAATCATCAAAGTTCTCGACACCAAATTGGTTGAGATGGAATTAAAAAACAACGTTCAAGAAAAGAAATTACTTGAGCAAAAAAAGAAAGAGGCGGCAAATCAAAAGGATGCAGCAGCCGCAGGTAGCCCACGTGATGAAGCGTCTATTGATGGTCTTGAATCATCAAATACTGGTGGCGGTGATAAACAACCTGGAACATCTGTTCAAACGGCTACATCTCCCTTGCCCGTATCAAAGACATGGTTTGTTGATAATTTCGGAATGCAGGGAACTGAGATTGTTGATTTGTTAATCAAATCTGGGAAAACGCAAATCGTTGGAATTATTCAGCCGTTGATTGTTGAAGAACGAAAATCGTTGCTAAAATCCTTTCCTTCTGTATCAGCCGATCTTGTTGATAAAATACCGTTCACTGATTTTGATTGGAAAATGTTGCATAAAAATACATCATCATTAGAAATCCCGTTTAGAAGATTTGTAAAAAGTTGGAATGATGGGAATGATGATGCTTATGATATTTGGTCGAATCGAATTACCAAAGAGCAACATTTGAGTCTCCCTGAAAGAAAGACGCTACAAAAAACACATGAGGTTCTTGACAAACATGGGAACATGAATACACAATCGCTACAAACCTATGGGGTTGATGGAAGCACGACTAAAATTGCTATGCTTATCAAATCACATGGATTCCTTTACGACATAGAGGCATTTGGTTCAGGTTCAAAGAATAATGCAAGGTCTTTGTTTTATGGCTTAAAGAAAAATGACATCATAGTGAAGGATGCAGGGGCTTTAATCGGCAATTTGTATGAAATGGGGGGGCATTATGAAATTAGTCCACGTGGAACTCCAAGAATTATTTTACCATTCAATTCAAGAGTATGCAAAGAATATGCTCATGCACTTAATTCTCAATTAGAGGTGCGAGGAATTATAGCCGAGGGCAAAGGGTTGGTCATTGAGGGGGAATCCTCAGTCGCCAAGTCTCTTGATTTGGCGTTGCCCCATTTGAATGAGAAGAAAGGTGAGATCGTGGTTTTGAAGAAAGCACTTGAGGATGACGAGGATGCGTTAAGATGTTTGGCATATTCTCAAGCAAATACCCAAAAGCAGGTAAAGTTGTTGAAGTCATGGAATCTCTCACTTGAAGCATTTGATGAGTTAATTAGTGGTGTTGTAAATGGCTGATAAAGAGAGAATGGAACGTTTGTTCTCAGCCATTGGAATTGACATGGAAAGGCATACAACGCCTAAGCCAACAATGCCTTTGTTTCAATCTGGCATTCAAGAACCTCCGCTTTTACAAGGAATCACCATCCCTGCACTTTACGCTGCAACCTTTGAATGTGTAGTGCTGCGATCAATTTTGAATCATTTGTCTGTTGAAGCGTTTAGAAAGGGCTATGGATGGAAGCCAAAGTTTGTAGTAAAATGTAGGGAATGTGAAGAGAAATACCACCAAGAAGTCGAATCATGCAAAAAATGTGGCGGTGATGTTCGTAAAGCGGATAAATCCGAACTCGAATATGCTGAAACATTGCTGGAAAGCAAGAACAGCATGATGCAATCATTTATTGAAATTATGAAAGAAGTTGAAATGGACTTAAACATCGTTGATGATGCTTATTTGGTTTTAACCAAAGAATACTTTGTTGATCCTGATACAAAGAAAGTTATGTTTTTTAGGGTCAAAGAGATTACACGTGCCGACCCTATTTTCATGCGTATGCTTGCCGACAAGAGAGGTATGCGTGGCGGGAGTCAATATACCAGCCTTGTTGATCGAACATTCCGAACCAGCGACCCAAAAGACAAATGCCCTGTGACTGGAATGCCAGTAGTTCCAATTCACTACATGAACCTCGCAGGTGTTGGTAAAGGTCAAGTATATACTGAGGGTGAAGTCATTCACCTTAGCAAATGGTCGCCTGGTAAATTGTATGGCCGTAGTCCTATCGCAACAATGTGGCGACAGGTCAATACTCTCATTGCGATGGATAATTACGTTTATTCAGCATATCAAAAGAAGCGTATGCCGAGAGGGGTTATGGTCATCAAATCATCCAACATGGAAACGGTTGAGCGAACTGCCCGAAACATTCAGGAACACCTTGAGCGTGATCCTTCTTACATCCCAACAATTGGTGTTGAAACCGAATCTGGGCGAGGTGGCCTTGAATATGTGCGTATGATGGACACCCTCGAAGAACTACAATACATTCCAATTAAAGACGATATTCGCCAGCGCATTGCAGCATTCTTTGGTGTTTCAAATGTGTTTATGAATGATGTATCAGGTGGTGGACTCAATAACGAAGGAATGCAAATTGTAGTGAGCAATAGAGCCGTTGCCTTTGCTCAATCAATTTACAATCGAGTTTTATTTCCTCAAATCATCGAAGCATTTGAAATTAAAGAATGGGAATTGGTCTTGAATCCGCATGAGGAAGAGGATGAGATTATGCAACTGCGAAGAGATGAAATGGCAATTCGCAACATGATGCAAATGAAGCAAGCAGGGTATGAAGCAAACCTGCGTGATGGAATAGATGACAAGATACTCCACTTCGATTTCAAGCAACCCGACCCTCAAGCGGTTGCTGCGGCTGAGGCTCAACAGGCTCAACAACAAGGTGGAGGCGGAGGTCAGCCAGTCCAAAAGGGAGATGATACCTTCTCCGATCCAAACGCACTTTTCAAGCGAACTAATTTTGATGCAAGCAGGGGGTCTGTTCCTTTTGCTGATTCATTGGCTACAACTGCTGGAACTGATTTGCCGCCTTTGAGGAATCAAAGCGAAAACACACGTCAAAGCGGAGGTCAAAGTCCAGGTATGATTCGCAGGGTTGAGGGTGCGCCAACTGGCGCATCGGTAAAAACGGATAAAAGAGAACATAAGTCTCCACAGGAAAAAGCCATTGACCACCAAATCAAAGAAACAGAAAAACGACACGGTTTGGGCGGTTCAAGGGGCAACAGTCAATAAGTGGGAGATAGTGCCAAAGGGTGAGCGAAGATGTTTGATATTATTGAAAAGATGGACCCAATGGCTCGAAAGGCATTAGCAGCAGTTGAAGGAATACAAAAGGCAATTGCCTCAAATGACCCAAACGCAATCTCCGCAGGGATTATGGCTGCTGAAAACGCACTATCAATGTTAAAGGGCGATTTGGCACTACATGACCAAGTTCAAAAGTCCATTTCAAAGAATCAACCTGCTGATTTATTTATGGGAGTTATCCCTCAATTCGACAACTTAGCATCCGATTATAACGGGACTGAAAATGCGGTGGCTCAGGGAGTAAGTCGTCATGGTCGTGCCACTGGTTTCTTTACACCTCATCGGGTGGTTTGAACAATGTGGAAAATAGACGGGTGGGTAGATCGTCGCCAAACAGCGCACATCTATGATCTTTACAAGAACTCTCCTGTGACTTCTGTTTCAACCGCACCTGCGGCTTTGCTCATTAACGCAATTGATGACGGAATCCAAATGCTTGCATCACAATGCAATGAAATGAACCAACTCATGTCTCAAGCACGTGCAACAAATGTTGAGTCCGAACCAACTTTGGCACTTCAAAAGAACATGGAAGCACTTCGTCAAAAAGTCCTATCTCTCTCTCAAGACATTTCAATGATTAGAACCGCACATGATTCAATCGCAAATATGCAACCGCTTGGACCAATTCAACCAGGAATGGAAGGTATGCCACAAGGTATGCCACCACAAGGTATGCCGCCACAAGGTATGCCACCACAAGGTATGCCACCACAGGGCGGCATGGGGGTGGGAATGTGAGCGATGAACAAGAGCAAATTGACATTCTAAAAGAATTGATTGGCGAAGTTCGAGTTCTCAATCAAAGAGTCCAAGCACTTGAGGCTGAGAACACTTCTTTAGCAAAAGCAATTGGCGATCCCGAAGTGATGATGAAAAAGCATGGTTGGAAAAAGTTCACCACGCCCCATGCTGATGAAACTTTCGATCCATTGAATCGTCAAATACCAAACGACAATACTCCGTTTTCAGGAAGCGGTGACTTATTCCTTAAATCAAGAGATGAAAGACTCAAGGATTGGGAAGCAGCAGAACAACAGGTGAGAGCATGAGTATTCAATGGTTTAATCCAATGACCGACACCCCAGAAGGGCTTCTTTTAGGCGACGTGCAAGAATTGTTGAAAGCAGTTCGCAATAAGAAAAAAGCCGACTTGGATAAAGACGGTAAATTGTCAGGTTATGAAAAGAAAAGAGCAAAAGCCATCGAAAGAAACATGAACCCAAAGATGGGGCAATACAAATCAGATCGTGGTCAAAGAACGCCTCCAAATATGCCAACTCCAAAAGGCAACAAAATCAAGATTGACAAAACAACCGAGATTCTTCAAGAAATGGGTATTTTCGTAAAAAACACCACTTGTAGCGTGTGCATGAGCGACGATGACAAAATGAATTGCTCGGATTGCATGAGCGACATGAAAAAGTCAAGTATGGATTCAAAAAACGCATACTGTCAAAAGAACTTCCAATGCAATTATTCTCAATGCACACCTAAGCAAAAAGCAAAATGCGACAGGGAATGCGGAAAAGAATTGTCGAAAGCCGACATGAGCGAGAAGAATAAATACTGTCAAAAGCACTTTAATTGCAGTTATTCCGAATGTTCATCCAAACAAAAAGCGCAATGCGATAGGGAATGCGGAAAAGAACTCAAAAAATATAGTCAAGAATCAAGTGTTGAGAACTTATTCCCCAAGTTCCAAAACGTTGATGGCGGAATGCCAGTTGATGCACACGGATTCACAACCAATGGCACATACCCTGCAACTAACGACGGACCTAAAAAATCCATTATCAGTGAAACCGCTAAAATCCCTGCATACGCTCAAAACGGCTACACAGTAAAGAGTAGTAGCCTTCACATGCACTACAATGATGCTGGCGGAACTCGAAAGAATCCTCCAAACATTGACACTATCGAACAACGCCTTGCATCATTAACAAAACACGCAGGGCGAAACAATCTTGGAATGATCGGAGAGATTGAAGGATTGTTGAAGCAGGTCAAAGACCTAATCGAAACCCCTTCAAATTGAGGGGGGTTTAGATGACAACGGATTTAGACAGATTGCGAACTGATGCAATTATATCCATTCACAAAGCAAGTCCTTTTGATTTTAAGCATTATGCGGGTCAAATACCAGAAGGTGAAGAAACACCACTTGACACAGCAACCATGCTTGGAGGCATGAGTCCTGAGTTGCCCGAGTTTAGAATGACAAATCTATCAGCACCAATGGCCGTATCTCAAATGAAGATACCAAGTCATGCTGATTTTATTGCAGGTCATACAAAAGTTTCAAACAGTCCATTAACAGATTGGCCGATTGCATCTCCTGAAAATCAATTTGGGGAACATCAACCCTTTGGCATGAAATCGAATAGTTGCCCTTTGCTACATGGCGCAGCATGGGGCGACCCTGCGTATGCTGAACATTTGGCTCACGCTATGCCAAACCTAAAAGAAATCGCCCAACGTGAAAAACGAATCAATTTTGACCCAGACCGATACGGGCAACCAAAAGAAACACTTCATGACTTAATGATACGTGATCGAAATCGCTACAACACTTATTCCGATGAAGAATACCGTGATGGCAAAGTGAATGAATGGCAAAAACGTTTGGGATTATTGCCTTATTTGTTCGGTCTTGAATACAATAGCGAGGATCAACGTGAACATTTTATTCGACTTATGAAAAAAATGGGAACAAAGAAAGATTTGAACTCCCCTGATTCAAGAGTCTTGCGAAATAAAATGCAAGAAAAAGCAGGTATCTCTTGGGGTCGAGCATTGCGTTCATTTCGAGCAAGGTTCATTCCCCTCCTTCAATGGTGGAGAAGGGCAAGTGATCGACATGGGCCAGTCACCCCTGCTCAAATGCCAATGCCTATGATGATGCCAAATGTTGATTTGATGAAAAGTGACCCCTCCAATGCTGATTTACACTTCGTCAGTCCTTATGTCGAAATGCCGCAGGGAGTTGAAGAATCATTTACGCATCATTGGTGGGACATATTTCAGCCCTGGGGCGGGGTTGGCCGAGATTACAACTCACTACACGATATATTGAAACAATCATATCCCGAAGTATTTGACAATGGTTGGTTAGATGATGTTTTGATGAACACTTCAAACAATATGCTTGACACCTATGACTCCGATGGAGGGAGTCATTTTCCTAATGTCACCAACCATCCAGATGCTAAAGGACATCCCGACCACGCATCTCTTAAATCCAATTTTAACGATGCTGAGTTCTTTGAAAAAAGAAGGGCGAATTGGAGTCATGCTTCAAACCTTCACTTTTTGCATCCAAGTGAAGTTCAAGGTCAAGGAGGCCGAATGCTTATTCCATCCGACCAAATGATGATGAGTCGTTTAGGTCGTTCATTATCTGGTCAAGCCGACATGGGTTCTCCAAGAATTGGTATGTTCCGTGAAGAACACCCATCATCGAACCCCACATATTGGGATAATCACAATGCTCTATTCGCAGCAAATGACATGCACATGGGTAAAGTGATGAACAATATGGCTCAAAAAGTGATGAAACAACTTGGTTCAGGAATACTCAATCCAGCCGATCCAAAGAATATGGAACAAGCGACTCTTGCACGTGGCAACTTACAACAACTCGCAAGTGCGGCTGATTTTGCCATGAAGAAAGTCAATATGGGGGATGAATACAGGGCATTAGCCCCTTCAATGAATGGAACCGATATGGCAATGCAATTGAAATCAATTGGCCCAGTTCATCCATCATCTTTCGCAACCACCCCTCCGATTTACAATACAGGAAACACGCATCTTTGGGGTCATGAAATGCCAGCAACGCTCACATGGAAACATGATCCTCAAAGCGGAGGAATCAGTTTTGGCATGGCCGAGGAACCTTTCAACATCATGCAAAGAACCGTTCATGAAAATAAAATAAAAGCAGTTTTACCTTCATTATTGGAATCAAGCATTATGCCAAAGCAAAGAGACATTCATGCTTTATCAGCATTAGATTCCAGGGGGCTATCTCCTATCGCCACAGGGAGTATTCTCAAAGCCGAGGACTATGAGCCAACAGGCGTGTTCACAACCAAGATTATTCCAGCATATACAATTCACAAATTAGAAGACATGGATAAGTTGAAGGGATTTTCGGGCGATTGGATTGTTCAAAAGATGCCGCAGGGAAAGCGAATGTTTGTTGAAAAGAAAGGCAACCATTTGAAAACAGATAAATTGCCAAGTAAAATTAAAAAGCAACTTCGTGAGATAAAAGGCGATTTCATATTTGATGGATATTTGGATGGAAAAACGCTCAAAGTTGTTGATTTGTTGGTTCATAAAGGCTCGGATTTGCACCTCGAACCTCTTGATGATCGAATCAATGCACTACGAACTCTTTACGACTCAACAGAAAATGTTCACTTCCCAATGCCAACAAATTGTGTATCAACCGATCATGAAGGTTTGGATAAAGCAATAAGCAATTTTGATGAAAACGAATTATTGATTAGAGATTCCAAATCAACATTTATGAAAGAAAAAGAAGTTCACCCTAAGTGGATTCGTTATGCTAAGGAATCAATTGCTAAGGCATTCTATCCGCCAATGCCTGAACTCATTGTATATCCAAATCAAATCAAATTGGTTTATCCGTCAATTTATGACCCTGTGATTGTTAAGGGTGACTTCGATGGAAAAGGATTCAACATCTCATCATTTGAAGGGTATGATGCTATATTCGACAAAGCAAGAAAAGATATTCCATTATGGGGTCCAGTTGCTATTGATTTGCTCAAAGAGGGTGCTGCGGCAGGTGGTGGCGGTGGTGCATCGTCGGCAGGTGGCGCATCTGGGGCATTTACTTCAAGTGATGCTGGTTCTTATCAACCGCTTCATTCAACACCTAAAAGAAAGAAGCCACGTAAGTTGAAAATAACAAAACAAACCTTGCTACGTGCGCCATCAATTATTGGTGAAAACGAAGAAGGCGACAATGTAGCCGCTATTATGCAGTTCACACGTAAAGCAATCACTAAAGACGATACCGCTAAAACAACAGAATATCTTTTGAAAAATGTCAAGGGATTGAATAAGAAAATGCTTGAGATGTATTGCGGTGAATATGGTATCGAAAAAACAGAAGATAGCAAAAAGTGGACTGTGAATCAAGCAATTGATGATGATGTCATCGAAAATATGTTTCCTCGAATGAATCGGGTTTCACCAGATGGTGGCGCATGGTCTGGCCTTCAAGCGGATATTACCGCACCAAGAGGCCCAACAGAACTTATTGAGGATAGTGGGACTACATTTTACGATCCCAAAGAATCCGAAGAGGTTGAAGAGATTCCAATGAAACATTTGCAGGTCAAAGATAACGCAACTGGGGATCAAGCCGTTGTTGATATTGAAAATGGCAAGGCAACATTAAGAATGCCTCTAAAAACGCAACAGGGGATGGCTGATGAGCAAGAATCCGAACCTGATGATAGGTCGGAAGCCGAAGAGATTTGAACATATCCCTTCATATAGGATTACACGAAGTCGTATAGTTTAATGGCGACCAGTCTTGAACTCCACACCGCATCTTGGAATGCGGAAGGTTCGGACTTTTTATTGAAGTCGTCTGGTAGTCAAGGCGAACTTTATGTTGCTGGCTACGCATCTGTTGATATGGTGGATAAGCAGGGAGATAGAATCCCAACTGCTGCTCTAAAGAAAGCATTCGGTCAATTCATGGATAACAAAGCATTCCGCAACGTTCAGTTGGCACATTCTGGTATTCAAGTCGGTGAAGTTGTTGGCAACCACACAGACTCCGATGGCCGAGTATGGAAATCAGAAGTGGATGATCACGGACTATTCGTAGTATGTAAGATTCGCAATGATATTCAAAAAGCACGTGAAGTGCAAAAACAGATTCGCAACGGAGATTTGCGAGCATTCTCGATTGGGGGTCAAGCCCTATTCCGTGTGAGTAAAACCACACCAGAACTTGGCAACCATCGAGAGATTACCGATCTTGAACTGCATGAAATTACGCTGTGCAAGAAAGGAATAAACCCAGAATCAACCTACACGATACTAAAAATGGAAGATGATAACATGAGCAATACGGAAACCCTAAATGAAATTAAGGCTGGACTGAACACAGTCCTCAAAGAACTGAGCGAAAAAGCCGATGACAAGGAAATGAAAGAAGAAAAGTTGTATAACGAAGATAAAACGGATGCCAAAAAATCCTTTGAGGAAGAAGCGGCACTCGAATACATCACAACTCTTGAAAAGTTTGCTCAAGAATCTGGCGTTGATTTGAATGCGGTTCGTGATCACTTTGGTTTGGAGAAGGCTTACCTCCCAGAACAAGGTCGTGGCGGTTATTCTCACCGAGGACAAGGAGATGAAGTCGGATCTGGCGAAGGTGCAACCGAGCCATCTTATCCATCTCTCCCATCCCCAAGTGGCAATCAAAACGTCATCAAAGCCCCAAGTGTTCGCCCAATGGCAATGAACGCACCAAGCGGCAATGAAAACGTTATCAAGTCCTTGACTCCTGAAACATTGGAAAAAGGCTATCGAACTTACGCTGCACTTCGAGATGAAGAAGCAGTAAAGGGTCTTGTTGAGAAAGAATGGCAAGAGCGATACAATGTTGAAACAACTCAGGCAATCGAGATGCGAAAAGCAAACGATGTTGGCGTTCAGTTGAACTCTCTCCGTGAAGAGATCGCAATGCTCAAGTCGGAAAATGATACGTTGTCAAAGAGCGACTTGACACCTACAACCCCATCAACTTCAATCCGTGTTCCAACTCATGCTGAGTTTGGCGCAATGGGAAGCGACCTCGACGGCTGGCGAGCAGCAGAAATGCTCGCTCAACGTGCTTTGCGGGGCGAGTGAAAACCAAAAAATAAATGGAGATGAATAAGATGACACAAGGATATATCCGAACAATCGAAGACATGGAACGCCTTTACTACGGTGCGGGTGCTGGAACAAACGCATGGGCATACAGTGGAACAGACTTACTCAAGGCTGATAACCCATTGATGTCCTCAACATCAGGAACTTACCAAGCGATCTTTGGTCGTAAAGTTTGGTCACAGTTGAACCAAGAGTTCAACGCCTTCTCAATTCTTCCTAAGAAACCCTGGGAAAAGAGTGGATGGCGTGTCGTGACTGGCAAGCCAACTGATGCTGTCGGTGTCCCTGAAAACGGTGCGCTTCCAGATTCGACCAAGCCAACCTTTGAAGAAGTCAGCACAAAGCCAAAGACTGTGGCTTCTAAGTTTGACCTCAGCGAAACCGCCATGTTCCTTGCAGACAAGGATGATGGACTGGGCGATGCAAGGGCTGTTATCAAGATGGAAATGTCGAAATCTCACGCTGAGAGCATTAACAAAATGCTTCTTCGAGATGTTGATACCGTTGCTTCAAACAACTTTGAATCACTTGATCGTGCAACTTCTTCCTCTTTCACTGAACCAGCAAGTTTCGGTGACATCTCGGCTTTGACAGACCACAACATGTATTCCATTACCCGCAACTCAACTGGCGCAAACAGTTGGTTTGATGCAAACGTGGATGCTGGAACTGCTGGTGCTGAACGCCCTCTCACCCTGAATGTCCTTGACGGAATGTTCCGCAAGGTCTGGGAACGTGGAGGTCAGCCAAAGGTCATGCTCACTGGATATGATACCATTGAGAAGATTCAACAACTGCTTCAACCTCAGCAGCGTTTCACTGAAATGAAGCGTGTCACGCCATCCGTGAACGGTGTTCAAGGAATCCCTGGTATGGAAGGCGGATTTGTTGTCGCAACCTACAATGGTGTGCCAATCATCCCTGCAAAGGATGTTCACGCACCAGCAGGTGGACTATCTCGAATCTATATGCTTGATACAGATTACATGTATTTTTGCACAGCAAAACCAACTCTTTACCACGAAAGCGGAATTGAGACTGGCGATCCATTCGGTATCAACCGTCTTGGTCAAGTCGGACTCTTCCACACAATGGGTGAACTTTGGCAACTCTTCTATGGCGCACACGGCAAGATTCGTGACCTATCCGCCTGATACTCAAAACAAAAAAATATGGAGATGAATTAAGATGGCAAATGCAAACCTAACTGGAAATGGAACTGTTGTCCTTAACGCCGCACTATGGGCTGGCGTTGGTGGACTTACAAAAGTGAACAACGCTGGCACATTGATTGATGCTGGCGATACTGATTGGCTACAAAGCCCAATTGGATCGAATGCAGCAAATGGCACTGTTCACCTGGGCGTAGTTGATGTGGTCGTCGCTGATGGTGACGCTGCTTTCGCTTATGACCTTGCTTTGGCTACAAACGCTGTGTCTGGAACAACCCTTGTTGGGCTTCTTTCAGCACACAACATCACAACCGCAGGTGGAAACGCTTTCACGGTTGCTGGAAACGTTTCAACCACAACACTGATCAAATTGACCCCCGCAGCAGCAGGTCAAGATGGCGACACTGTTCGATTGACTTTCTTATACCGTTGAGGTGAACCTTGATGGTTAAGGTCCAATATGTGGGCGGCAGTTCTTACACTGAGTTCGCTCTTGATGGCGTGAGAACTGGTTTTTCACGTGGCATGATTCGAGATTTACCAGATTCATTTGTTGATACAATGATCCGACCTGGTATTGAACACGGCACAACTATGTGGAAAATCATTGAAGATTCAAAACCTGATGAAAAAACAGAAGCAATGAAGGCTACAATTGAGCCGACTGTTGAAGAGATCGTTGAAGAACTGGTTGAAGAAACAGAAAGCGAAGAAGCAGTTGAAGAGGTTAATTACTCATCCTTGACGAGAGCAAAATTGATGTCTCTATGCAAAGAACGTGGAATTGCTGTTAAGAACACTTCAAAGAAAGCAGAACTCATTGAACTTTTGTCGGCATGATAAGGTGATTTATCATGACGGGCAACAGGCAAACAATGACTGATGGAGAGAATTACCTCAGCCGTTGCCGTGTTAATCGTTATGTTGTTGAAATCTCAGGTGAGAATCCCGCAGTTCAAGTCCGAATAAACGGAAAGGTTTCAAAGGTCATTGTTGATGCAACAGGGGCGACAACACTTGGCTCAACTTCCAATGTAGGAGAACTCCAATTTTTAATGGATGTTGAAACAGATGGGGGATCCGAACACCCTTACTTTGATAAAATATCAAAATTGAACTTTACTGGTTCTGGCGGAGATATGGTTTCAATGCACGAAGTCACGCAAGGATCGAATCAAGGAACTGCTAATTCAAAGAACTCACTTCACTTTTCAGTTTCAACCACCTCCGCTTCCGAATCGGGGGCTGGCGCAATTAACGAACCCGCAGCATGGAACGGCCTTGTTTGCGGAAATGTTAGGATTGTTATTGGTTGCACAGCACCAGCCGCAGTAGCCCCACCATCCGTTGTCCGAGTCATTATCCTTACTGAATAAGCATCTATTATGAAAAGGGATATAAACAAAAACGAACTGAGGAATAAATATGGCATTGACGGTCACACAAGAAGGAAGAGATAACGTAAGCGGTTCACGAAAAACCGTTGTATTGAAAGTAGTGCCTGATGCTTCATGGCTTGCTGCTGGCGAAGCACTTGTTCTCACTGATTATGTCAAAACAATTGAATCAATCTCCCTTGATGGTGGCGCAACAGGATATGTCTGGCAATATGATCGGGCAAACAACAAGTTGCTCGCTTTTGAAGCGGGATCTGATGGTGCGGCTTTGGATGCCGTCGCTGATGCAACCAACCTTTCAACTCACACCGTCTATATCACCGTGACTGGCCGACGTGCATGAGGGGGAATACCCCATGCCAAGACTCGAATTAGGCGACATAGACCTTGACACTTCGCTTGAGATTAAAAAGCGAAGGAATACTCGAATGTTTGAGTTAGCAACGAATCAAGGTTCGATTGCCGAGGATCAATCTCCTTTCAGCAAAGAAAACATGGCGAGAGCAGCGAACACCTTTGTTAAGGTGACACAGCAACAAGCCAAAGACATTCAAAACATCGGCTCAGGAACACGTTGTTTGTCCTGTGGTATGCTTCACTTCTGTTGGACTCCCGAATGCGCCGTATGTGGAGATCAAATGCACTACAACTTAGGAGGACACCACCAATGAGCAAAAAAGACTCCAACCCATTCAACCCAACAAAGAAAAACCCTGATTCTCAGCCGTATAATGAACCAGTTAATCCAAAGAAAAGACAGCCTTTTGCACCAAAGCGGGATGTCGCTGCGGATAAGAAAAATATGGAGAACAACATGATGAATGATCCAAAGAACTTTGGTAAATCAAAGGATGTTGTTTTTGACACTTCATGGGATTTGATGAAGTTTGGCGATTGCCCAGTTTGTCTTGGCGATCATATGGCTTGCCCTACACCTGATGTTCCAATGTCAGCATGTGGGACTCGAAGAAACGCAATTAAACACATGATGCGAGGCAAAGGTGGAAGACCCCCAATGATCCTCCGCCAGTAAGGAGGGATAGACGCTGCCAGAAATCTTCAATCCAGGTCATCGGCCAAGTTCGCCTTTGTTCCCAGAAGAACTGGTATATTGTAGCGTTGATGACGTTGCCAATTTTCTTCAACTGCCCCTCCCCGATCCAGTGGCACTATCTGGCGATAGCATCGTTGCTGGTGATAATTTGAAATTGCCAATAACTGGTGCAAATTACAGGCGTTGGAAAATTGAGAAGGACACCTCAATTACTGTTTATGATGATGCAAATGCGCTTGGCGATACCTACACTGTATTGACCGTTGAAAGCGGCAGTAGTGGCAACGTCAATGTCATTGTTGAGCAAATAGCCAGCGAAACATATTCCACCGCCAATGGCGCACAAATACAAATCAATTCGGCATTAACCAATAGCAAAGAACGTGGATTGACGAAATCACAGGTTGAATCACTTATCCGTGAAAAGCAAGATTACATTGATACCGTGTGCCGTATGACATGGAGGCCGCATATTGCTTCTGATCAGTATTACAATTTCACCACCTTCAAACCGTATAGAAGACGGTATTATACTGATTATGTGGGTGCTGTTTATCTTCGACATAGGGCAGTTCAAAGAATCCTTCGTTTGAGCGTTTGGCAAGGCGACAAATACCGAGAGTTGGGTTCGTCAATTGCTAAGTTTGAAGTTAAGCATAATTCAATCACCGCTACGGATAAGTTGTTCCTATGCCCTGGTGTGCCTCATACGGCTACGCTGGAACGTGGAAAGACTTTGACTACGTGGGATGGGGATTTTGGGCATAAAACAACCGCACAGAACATTGCGAATCTCATTAACAAAGATACGGCAACTTCACGTGGAGATATTGCGATTGGGACTTTGACTGAGAATAGCAAACAACTCAATGTGGATAATGAGTATTTGGCAACGGCCAATAGTGATGAAGGAGATGGATTTGTCACTATCTCATCTATGCGTTCAACAGAAGAAGGTGAGGATTCAACCATTGCTACAACCAATCGAGAGGCTTTTGAGTTCTCATTGGTGCATGACCCTGAAAGCGCAATCACTAATGTTGATGGATCGAACTTTACCGTTGCTAATGGAAGCACCTTTAGCGAAAGAATAGGGTTGGTTTTTTACACCAAATCGGAAACAACTTATGTTGCTCGATGTAGCCGTTTGGCGAATGTATTCACTGTTCAAGCCGAGTTGGTGGCAGGTTTTACATCAAATCTGGCAACTGATATTGTAGTGAAGCAATTGCGATTCAAAACCGACATCATAGATGAAGCCCGTCAAAAGGATTGGTGGGCTATGGAGGATAACGGGGCAATCATGTTCAACAATCAATATCCGTTCTATGAAAACCATTCAATCAAAGTATCATACATATTTGGAGAGCGATATTTGGATAAGGTCATTAAAGAGGCTTGCATCAAAATGGTTTGCATGGATATATACCTCACTGATGATTATACAGTTCTTTTCCCAGAAGGAACAAGCAACATAGACTTGAATACAAAAGTGCAAAAGTTGGATGAAGAAGTCAAGCGAATGTTAATTCCTTATCAAGAAACAATCATTGTTGCAGGGATGGGTGGTTAAATGCTCTTTCTTTTTATGGAGATGTATATGAAAGAACTATCAAAGTCTTTCAAGGACATAGCCCGTTCAACTGAGGCTGCTATCAAAGGCGAATCGGATTATCGAAAACAAATTAAAGATCGTGAAATTAAAATGGCTGAAGCCGATAGTGATAGCATTGAGATGGATGATGAAGAAATTGATAGAAACGTATCTATACTTGCAGAATCAAGCCCTTACAAGAGAAAGGTTGATGAGGATTTGAAACGCACTTTGAAAGCGATGAATAGGTGATAATTTATGGCTAAAGATGCTTTGTTTGCTATTCGAGATTTGTTGGACTCAAATTGGAATATCTCGCCAAAACCTTCTATTGAGGATATTGCAGTATTGGATCGTGGCGAAGGTAAAAGAGGCCGACTTCAAGATCACGATGTCATCCGACTTTTTGAAACGGCTCATAACGAGGCGCAACCAGAATTGCTCTTTGATTTTGTAAATATAAACGTCAATTTGACGATTGATATTCGCACCGTCAAGAGTCGAGAGCGTCTTGCCGCCCTCCGTGACGAGGTTCGACGCATCATTCATAAGCACAGAAAGGGCAACAATACCGACTTTGATAGGGTTATCTTCAAGACGAGAACCGATTTGTCGGACCGTAGTAAGAGGTTCTTTCGATACACAATGCAAGCCGAAGTGATCACGTTTGCTGATGCTTTAGAAACAATAACATGAGGAATGAAAAATGGTTGGAACGATATTCAAGGGTGACGTAGCCGAAGTGTCATGGGGCAAAGAAACAGGATTGATGGCGACTGGCACAGGTTCAGCAACAGGATGGACTCACACCTCTAAATCGGGCAATACAAGCCTCATCACCATTGGAACAGCCAATTATTGGCATACAGGAAGTGGAAATGATGTTGAAATCCCAGACAATGCTCTTGTTGGCTGCATTATGAGAATTACAGGTGGAAGTGCCTTCGCATTAGATGACCATGCTTCAACAAAACGCACGTATTATGTGATTGCTAACGATACTACGGCTGGAACAATTACCGTTCAACCCTCGCTTGTCACCGCAGCAGGTGGATCTTCACACGCCGCCACAACCGATTTGCTTATTCTTGATTCACTACGATCTCCAACTTTTGAATCGGCTATGACCGATGCTGCACAGCAGGTTAAGACTGATCAGTTCTTTGGACTTCTTGACAACTTCTCTCTCCCTGAGCCTGAGATTGATGTTCGCAAACAACACATCATCGGCATGGGTCGAGATGTCAATGTTTTGACAAGTGGCCGTGAAACGCTTGCTGGCGGTTCTTTCGCCCTTAACGCTCACACCCTTCGGTGGATGAAGTATGCGCTTGGAGGCCATGTAGCAAAGAGCAAAGGCGAGTTTGTCACGCTTTCCGATGGCTCAGGCGGCATTACAGGCGGAGAACAACCGCTTAACATCAAGGCCGCAACTAAAGTGTATCAAGCACAGCAATACGGAACAGCCGACACCGATACCCTTAGTGCTGTTTCATCAAGCACTTTGACAGGAACAAGCAGTTTGGTTTCAGGTGATCATGTTCTTGTTGGGGCAAAGACCAACACTTCAACAGATGCAGCAAGTATAATTACACTTCTCACAAACATTGCCGCCGACACTCACGTATCGGTTGATACTTCAAATGGAGGCATATTCAAAACCCTAAGCAACACAGGCGATGTTTTGTTTGGGTCATATACAGGCATTGACGCACTAAATCTAACAGGGGCGGCAGATATTGATACTGGCGCATTAGCAAGAGCAGCAGCATCAGGGAATACCGTTTATCTCCTTGCCCCTCTTACTGCCGTCATATCTCGAAGAGATGTTCGAGTAAAGGTTGGTGCAACAATACGGGCATTATTCACAGCAGGTGATTATATCCAAATCATTGACAAAGATACGCACACTATTCCTGGTCAAGACGACACCTTGCCGACAGTATTCAAGAATGAGATTCGACGGGTTATTGCTGTTGATGGTGATTACGTTTATGTCGAAGAACCGTTCTTTTTCGCTCACGCTGTTGGATCGGCTGGTGTTGAAAGACTTCAATACACCGCAACGGATTTAAGAGGAAGTCCAAACATTGATGCAACAACAAAAGAACTCCAATTCGGCGTTGAACACACCCTATTTGGTGACACTTCTCTTCCAACATTTATGATTGAGCAATCATTCCGCAGGGATAACGCAACACCTGGTTCTAATCAGTTGCTACGCCTTTACAATGGATGCAAAGTTCAAGGAATCTCCTTTGCAGCAAATACTGAGGGTGAAGTTAAGTTGCAGGTTGATTATGAAGGTGGCCGACACTACACAGATACGGCAAATGCGTTCACGCCTCACCGCATGTTTGAGAATACTGCAAACACAGCAATTAACAGGAAAGCATCTGGAATTGCAGTTAATGGAGAGAAGCCATACCTATTCCAAGACTTGAACTTTGAAGTCTTTGGCCGACCTGTTCTAAGAGCATCACAGGTTGATTTTACCATCGCTAATGGGAATCAAGCACGACACTTTATTCGAGGGTATGAAGGGGCTACAACCGATTCAGATCAAGTTCAACTTGGTGCAGTTCAAATGCCTCTTGATATTACAGAAGCACAGCGAGAATACACCTTTTCCTTTACTGCCATGATCGAAGATGACCAACTTTGGGAACAGATTCGCACACGCAAGCATCATCAAAACACAAACGACATTACATTGAGCATGAAAAAGCGTGGAAGCAGTAGCACACGTGAAAATGCAACAATTACAATTGAGGATTATACCATCATTAAGGCCGACCATCAAATGCCAGAAGACAAAGGGGCAGTTATGGTTCAAGTCGAACTGGCGGTCCGACACCTCAAAGTGACGGAGAACTCGCCTTATTTCACGCTTTGATGATGAGGCTTTAAGACAAAAGAAAACAACGGTGAATACAATGCGATTAACGGGAACTGTGAATGTTGATGGAAAGCGAGTAAGTTTAGATTGGCGAATTGACGGCATATCTGTCAAGGCTGGACCAGGGCTATCAGCCGATGATGTCCGAGTTCATACCTCAATTCCCGATTTGGCGGCATCTGTTCGTGGCGCACCTGCGCCTCTAAAAGAAGTCGAAACAAACCGATGGGATGCAATGACTGTCACCGATCTTCGAGTCGAATTAACAAACCGAGGATTGACTGTATCTGGTAAAAAGGATGAACTGATTGCACGTTTGCTCGAATACGATGCCGAACCTGTTGAAGAAGAAGTTGTTGAAGAAGGAGAGGATGAGGATGAGCAATCCGAATAATCCCTTTGTATTAAGCAACAAACCTCAACGCCACGAATTAGAAACCCCAGTTGGTTTGTTGGTTGTTTATGTCAAACCCTTGTCTTGGGTTGAGCAGCAAGAGGCCATGTCACAATTCGTTTCATTCAAAACAGGAGAAGATGGAGGACTTGCGCCGAACATTGATTTGGGCGGTTATTGGAAATATGTCTTGACGAATTGTATTCAAAAGACTGAGCCAAACCTCAGCAAAAAAGACCTTCTCAATCTTACGCCAGAAGTAGGGGCTGTTATCAAAACAGTTCTCCCAGACCTCAATGAAATCATCGGACAATTTGCGGCTGGTGTAAGCCCTTTGGATTGACTTACGAGGATTTAGTTTCATTCCTCGATGAAGATTTAGATGAAGATGAGCGACCCGATCTCAATGTCACTCAGGCAACAATACTTTCTTATCAAGCAATCACTTTTGGTCTTGGAACTCATTTTGGTTGCCCCCCTCACTTTTGGGATGATCAACCACCAGACCGTGTTATGCTTGATTACATGATTATGCGAGCAGCAAATGAAAAGAAAGCGGAGATGCTTGAGAGAATGAAAAAACAGGCTGAAAGGCAAATGAAACACGGAAGAGGCAATAAGGGGCAACCTATACGCACAACGAGCGATGGCGACTCTTTAGATGATTTCTTTGAGCGACATAATCAAAAAGTGATGGAGTGATAAAATGTCCGATGAGATGAATAAGTTTCTATCGGCACAGTCCAAGTTGAACACCCTTGCGAAAGAACAGGGTAAATCAATGAACATTCTTAACATGAAATACAAATTGATTAACAAAACATTAGGTCCATTTTATCGCAAGTATGTTGATTTGAAAAATACTGCTGAAACCGTAGTGGATGTTTTTGAAGAGGTCGGTGCTTCGACTGAAAAATTGGCTAAGGCAACCGATCTTCTTCTAAAGCCAGTGACAGGAGTTTTGAAAGCATTCACCCAAATAAACACAATTATGATTTTTGTTTTAGGCGCATTTGCATTGGTTGGTGCGGCTATATTTTTACTCACCAAATCATTTGGAGGTGGTGAATCGGCCTTTGCCGCTTTCGGAATGGTTGTTGAGGCAGGTAAAGGTGTCATTGAGGCTTTTATGGGTGTTGTAAGTGCTGTCGGAGATGCGGTGGGCGGTATTGACTTTGAAGGGTCGGCAGGGGTGTTTATACCAATGTTAGAAGGTATTTTTGTATTCCTTTCAAACATCCTCACCTTGTATCTTACTTTCATTGGTGCGGTATTGACTGGAATTGGAGATATTGTCACACGTATGGATGAAGCGGGTATGTTTCAAAGGATCGTGGATGCCTTCGGAACATTCTTTGGTCTTGTCGGCATGGCTTTAGGAATCATAATGGATGCGTTTGATGATACAGGAATTACAATGGATGATTTAATTTCAGGTATTGAGAACGCTGTAAATGGATTTGTCAATTTCTTGTTCAACAGTGGACTCATTGAGTTTGCAGTTCAAGTGATTGAATACGTTGCGGTGTTTTATGGCGTATTAGCAGTTGTTATTGCTTCTGTTATTGCACTTTTCATCAAGATTTGGGGAATTGTTGGCCCCCCATTGGTTCGATTTGTTAGTGCGTTTTTCAGTTTCCTTGAGCCAATTATTCGGATTGTGACGGGAATAATCGGACTAATTATGAATGCAATTATGGGGCTTATTGGCTGGCTTGCGCCATATTTTGAGGATGCGATGGATGGCCTAATGTATATCCTTGAGCCGATTCTTGACGTTATCACCACGATTATTGATGGGGCTTCGGAAGCACTTTCATTTGGAGGCGATCTATTGGGCGGTGCTGCTGATTTCATGGGCTTTAATGACGGCGGAGTAGCAAGTGGACCGAAAAGCGGCTATCCAGTCACACTACACGGAACGGAGGCAGTTGTCCCTCTTCCAGATGGTCGAACAATCCCCGTATCAATCAAAGGCGGCATGGGGGGCGGTTCATCCACCAATACCAACATTACAATCAATGTAAGCGGTGGAGGGAATGCTAAAGAAATCGCAAAGGCCGTCAGCGATGAAGTAAGTAAAGTCATGAGAAACCGTTCAAGGGGCGGCAACTTCACAAGAGGGGTGATTTGATTGCCAAAGATTCAATTGATACGAAGGGATAGCACTATCATAGAACTCGAAGCAACAAGCATCGGCATTTCGATCCAACGCAACGTTTTGGTTCACCCTATTCCTTTGTTGGCGACACGTGCAGCGTTGGACCTTAACCAACCTCAAGTTGGCATTGTTATTGATGGAATTATTACCGATGATGAAGAAGCAAAAGGGGCTTCGGCTGCTGAATTAACTCTTGATTTATCCCTTGCATTTGGAAATGCAGGTGCAACTTCATGGTATCTATCCGCCCTTCCAAACGGATTCGCATTGGGTGGCGGTCTTGGCGCAAATTGGCCTAACATCAAAACACAAATCCATTTAGCAACAATCAAGTTTCAAACCAAAGGCCAAGTTGTGGCTGGACTGGGTGAAGCAAATGAAATTAGGCTGTATAATGGCAGTTTAGCGAATACAGTTGCTACAAAAAGCGTCATCAATGTGAACGTTTCATCCACCACCAACACATCAACGCTTTCAACGGCCATTGTAAATGCTTTGAATGCGGCAAGTATCAAAGTTGATACTGCAACCGTATCTCTTTCATCCCATGTCACCGTTTCAACCAAAGCAGGTCAAGCGGCGGCAGTATCATATCAAAATCAAAACGGTTCAATCGGAACATACTCGAATGAAATGATTTCAATAAGAAACGTTCAAACAGGAGAATTAGGCAATACGATTACAAACGTGATGAAACAAAGTGGAACGAGCAATACCTCATGGGAGAAGCAATTCTTTGTCACCAATATGACTGGCGGTGTTGATGGAATACAGATGACACGTGGAGATAAATTACAAGACCTCATCAACGCTGTGACAAATCCAAGTGCTGGTGGTGCTTTAATTAGTCCACAGGTATTGACTGGATCGGCAATTGACTTGCCAGATTCTATTGCTTCTTTTGATTCAGCGCAATTTTTACGCATAGATCAAGCAAAGTCTGTTAAAAAATACATTGTAGGAGTTCGCATCCCCTATGAATCGCTTGTTTCATCAGCATCAGGCAACAGGGAATTGAGGCAATTCTTGATACCTGCTGGACCAGGAACCGACCATTCGGCAATATCGAATACTGAATCTTATGACCCAGTGGATATTATCAACAACAAGGCAGTTCGCCCAAACCCGTTTTTGAGGCAAGGTGTGGCTATACCAGTTGTTGTTCAATCCTTCGACCCTGGTTATGAAGCGGGTGATTCGGTGTGGACTTATCAAATCAACCTCGCACCAGTTGAACAGTTGGTGGGGTTGTGAAATGGGGCTTCACAGAATCAAGAGCAAAGCCATTCGTTTCAATGGTTTTACGGATGGAATAGTCGTTCCAACAGGGCAATTCAAAGAATCGGGAGTCAATTTACTCCGCCCAACATACGCAGGTGGATCGGCAACCACCACCAGTCAAGCAACCAAAATTGGTCGAAAACATTTGCCAAATGAAACGAACCCTCTCAATAACATATTGGGTGCATTTACAATCAATGCTTACGTTGTTCCAAATTATGGTGGAACTGTTGTTGTTAAGCCAGAATGTTTTGAACTGAAAGTGGGCGACCCTTTCAAAGCAGCACCAATTCAGTTCTCTATACATTGTATTGGCAGGGTTTTTACTTTGATTACCCCCTTTGACGTTAATACATTGATGGAATCTCATTCAGGGGCATATACTGGGGGTGAACACCTTCCAAATGACCTATCCGAAGGGGCGCAACCATTGATGCTCATTACTGCTCAATTTACAGGAGATGCAATGCGTTTGTATGTCAATACAAATCTTGTTGCTTCATTGAATCTAATTGAACAGCGTATTTTAGATAACGTTTCATCGGATTTGTTTATCGGCGGGAGAGGGGGAGAGTTTCGAGGTATAATCGAAAGTATTCGCATTGACAGTGGCGAAGATATGCCAATCCTCGCCCCATTATCGGTTATTGATGATACACTGGGTTTTTGGGATTTTGAAGATGAGTTGCATATACCCAATTTACATTTTTTCAATAACAGAAACGAAGCCACGCCGTATCAAGGAAGAGATGGAACTTCCGATCACAAAGAGAACTTTGAATTGCCTTTGGTTTTTATTGGATATGATTTTCAAAACATCAACGATTTGGGATATTTCAAGGTATATCAAAAGCCAGCACATCCAAACGGCAACGATGACTCATACTCAGCATTGGAAAAAATTGCTTCTTTTGCTACGGGAATTGAACTTGAAAAAATAAAAGAACAAACATGGTTTTCCACTTCTTTGAACTTAAACGCATACGCTTACGGAACTAACATTGGAACGTTGGATTACTTAGCATCGGATCGAATTAAGCATTCAACGTTAAACGCAGTTATCAATCAATCTGGAACGCACCCAATAACTGGCCTTGCTAAAAGTGCAAGTGGTCGTTTAATCAATATGACATCAGGCTCGGACATAGCACTTGCCAATATCGCTGATTTAGATCCGATGGTTAATCCAATTGAAAGAGTTCGGATTATCGCTCTCGATTTTGCTAATGACAGAATTATTTGTCAATCCGTTCACCTTGCTAATGATGCTACAAGCGGGGCTACAACCGATAATCACCCAAAGGGTCAAGGAATGTTATTCGATCATGATGACGGAACTCCAATTTGGTTGGTTTTAGGGAATGCTGATTTGGTTATTGACGATGGGAATAAAACGACATCGGCGGCGGTTGGGGGTCAAGTCACAAGACAAAAAGATGCTTTTACAAGAGCCATTTTTACTCAAGGGCAAAGATTCAATGATAAAAGCGGAAATGGCAATACTGCTTTTTTTACTTCAATTCAAAGTCGAATACCTTCAACTCTTGCAGCCTCACCGCCTTCAACTGAGGTATCATTGCCCGACCCCCCAAAGTTCAGTTCTTCATTGATTATGTGGCTTCCAGTAAGTGCTTTGACTGGTTTATCGGATGGGGCGACAGTCACGCATCTTCCCGATTATAGCGGGAATGATTTTGGAGTTTATACCGTAGGAACATGGGCTTATGAGGCTCAAAGTGCAGTATTCAATTCATTCCCTGCATTGAAAATTACCTCAGCAACGGGCGCATTGGTCAATATCGGAACTAACGATGGTGAATCAAAGCAAATAACTCACGATCTCACTACAAATGGTTTTACTGCCTTTTTCATGGTTCAAAGACCGTCTGGAACGTTAAGTGCAAATTATGATTTGATAGGGGAAAACGCTTCCACGCAAAAGACGTTTTTCGGACAAGACCCAAACCCCGATAAGTTCTTTTTGACAAATAATGGGGCAACTACAATTGTAAGTGGTGCGAACTTGACTCAAGCAGGTTTGTTTTCAATCACCTTCAATCACACAACGACCAATGCGACACTTCATCATCATTCAAATGCAGGTGGAACTTTTGTTGGAAAGGTTGTCGCAAATTATCGCTTTGACAATCGTTTGTTTGGTCTTTTCGGCAGGGCTTTAAGCACCAACCCTGCCGCTAAAACAGGAACGGCAAGCGATAAAGCCCCCCAAAATATGAGATTGGCTGAGTTCTTGCTCTATGACAGGGTTCTTACAGATGCGGAAAGACTTCAAGTTCAAGGTTATTTTATTGACAAATACACGGTGATATGATGGTTGATCTCAAAGAATCCAATGAAGACGGACTGGCTGGAATGTCAGGAATGACCGCATACAACAGGGTTGATGGAGAGTTTTTCTTACATCAAATGCCGATTCCAGAAGAACAGGTGGTGAAGCAAACAATTCAAGGCGTTGTTGATGAGTTCATTTATTCCAGCGAAGAAGTCTCTCTTCAATCAATTCTAAAACAAAATGAGCCAGTCAAGATAACAGAAAACACATACATTGGTGAAACAAAGTCGGTTTATAACCGAACTGAAACATCATACTCAACCGATTCAGGCGGCGATCCTTTCAACCGAATTATCATTCAAGGTGGTGCAGGTTCTTATGATGAAACATTGGCTACAAATCTATCAGCATCAGTTCACGATGAGATAATTGCAGTTGCGGTTGATGACATAAGGCCATTTTTAATCAAGGGTCTTGATACAGATTACACAGGCGAAATTAAAAACGACAAACCAACAAATGACGGCTACATTAAGCACTTAACCCCTACGGATCGAACTGTTATTGCATCAATTAAATCCCCTGCTATACTTACCTCAGCAGGTGGTCCAAGTCGCATATTGGTGTATTATGATGCAATTGATTTGACGGGAGAAGTTGTTGCTGGAACAGGTTTGACTCCTTCTCAAGTCAATCCTCGAATTAGGCCATATCATGTTCAAAGCAATAAACCATATTTGGTTGTAAAAAAGACTGTTCCATCTGGTTCAACACTGTTCAATATAGCGGGAACATACCGTTCATTATCCGATATTTTGTTGAAACCCTACACCTCGGCACCTGGAACTGCTTCGGATGTTCAGTTGGAAGTTATTGCAGCAGGGGGCATTGTTGAAATACCAACACAAGATTTCAAACGACCTATCAAATCTCATTTATTGAAGGCTCATGGTTTCGATGGTTCTTTTCCATCACCTTTCATCAACATTGAAAATTGCGTTTTAACCATAAAGGATGGTTTATCTGGATATGGTCGGCCTAAAGCAATTGAAAACACCAATACTCCCGATCCAACCGCCAATCCCTCACATCACGTTATGACTGTTTCATCATCCGTTGGAGAAAACCTTACTGCTTACACAGGAACAACACAAACCCCTTCATCTTTCGCACGTTCCTCTTTACAAGTGTTCAACATTCTTGATAATGAAATAACGCAAAATCAACATTTCATTTTAGTTGCACCAGCAAATCCCAACCGTTATGCTGGACTTGAAGACTTCTTATCGGCATCGGAATCAGTAAATCCGCCATTGATTACAATTGAAATTGCTTTACTCAATGGTCGTGCGGAAGAGTTCAACACTTTGATTGGAAACGAGGGCGCAAGTCTTGAGATAAGAGGCCGTTCAAACCTAATGGATGTGACCGATTCGGAGATCAAGCGCAACTTAAATCTTGGTGAAACAACTCCACTTAAAGAAATTGGGGATTTAGGAACTCCTACTGTCTCAATGACTTTAGGAGGTGTCGGTCAAGGTGGTGTTGATGTCAAGACTCAGCGAACTGAGCATGATTCATTAAAAGGATGGAAGGATAAAATTGTCAGTTCTGGCAACGTTTCAGTTCGCAATGATAAGCAAACATCAACTGATTACGCATCAACACGTGCTTTGGTTGAGTTGCCTATTTTTCCGACAATGTTTTTCGATAAAAAGGGGTTGTATGAGGAAATTGATGGAATTACAACGGGAGTCCACGCAAGAGGTAAAGAGTTCAAGATCGGAATTGATTGCACTATGACGGCAATGAATCGGGTTCAAATGCAAACCTATGAGGCTCGAAATGCTGTTGATTGGGGGGCAGTTGGAGGGGCTACAATTACTTACAATGATCGAACCGCTTTGAGTAAAACAGATACCCCTTATTCATTTGGTTTGAAAGCGATTCACCCTAAGATTCAAGCCGTCATTGCGTCTATTGGAACGCCTGGGGCTGCAATAGATTACATCACTGTGGATAGTGTTGATGCCTTTGTAAATGACACCTTACAAGGCGTTGGCGGTATAAATCGAAATACAAGTTCAGGGGAACTGGGGCAAAAGTTCTATGTTCTTGTTGGGCAAGGAGAAGTTTCAGCAACAAGCACTTATGATTTAAGTTATGCAACTTACTTCCACATGAGGGTTTGGAAAATTGATACCTCGAACAACCGTCTTTACATTGACAAGGCTTTTTTGCGCCACCCAAGAGCCGACATTACACAAAATCTTACTTCATCTTCACCTGCGGCATCAGCACTATTGCGAGTTGGAATGTCAGTTCAAATGGGCGGCGTTATTGTCAATAATTTAGCATCACATAACGCTGAAATGGCGGTTGATTGGGGGAATGCAAATATCCCCGCCGCCGCAATTCAAACGGCTATCCAAGAATGCGTTGGCATGTCTTCCTCAATTTGTTCATTTCAAGGGATAACTCATGAACTTGGGATGGGTTGCCTCGAATGGGATGTTTTCAATGAATGGGGGCATGACAACAACAGGCAGTTGAAAGAACCAATTGAAGTAAAAAGTGTTTCAAACGGTTTGGCGGGGATTAAAAGTGATGGAACAGGACTCACCTCAGTTCAAGTTCAACATATCAATTTTCGACATATCGCCTTAAAATCCGCCAGTTTTGAAGAAGCCGTGAATAATTTGATTCGTAAAATAAACATGGCGGGTCATCCAGATGCAATTGAGATCGGTATTTTCGATGCGAATGATGCGGATTTGACACCAGGAAGTGCTTACACATCCCACATGGGTTATGTTCGTGCCTTCTTAGGTGATGCCGTTGAATCAAGAGATGGTGAAGACGGAGTTTCTATTGTCATTCATAGCACAGTTCCAGGTGCGTCAGGTCGCAACTTTGCTGTCACACTATCAAACGACTCATATTATCCTTATCGCCCAATTCAGGCTTTTGGTCATGGTGGCTTATTGGCTACAAATAGCAGATCATACCAATTGAACTCATTCCCTGCACCTATGCCTATTGGTGCTGATGGAGAAACATACGCCCCAATAACGACATTTACTGGGGCGGTTCACGGACCAATTACCCACCCCCATGATGCTTTGAATACGCAAAGAACTTACAATGGCATTGGGCAAAGAATGACAGTCACGACTAAGGCAACGAGTTCGACACTTAGCGCACCCTATTCATGGGATGCTGGAAATAATCGAATGAGTTATGTGGTTGTTGATGGGAAGGCTGCGGATTACAGAATGAGGGCGAATGGAACTGGCAAAGGAGGCATTGTGAGAATCAATGGTCGGTATGCAACCTTTGACGATTTAAGAGTAAATTATGACTCAACCGTTTATAATCATGATGAGATGTATTTTATCAACGTCACACCATTGATTGAACCTGATAAGTTTGAAGACAGTTTCAAGAACTCAGGAGGAACAAATGTGACAGGTCTTGAGGTTGAAATTGTATATCCCTTGATGGATTCGGAAGGAATCATTTTCTTTGGTGGAGGGCATACTGGCCTTACATTCGACATAAGCGATGGATCGAAAAACGATTATTCCAATTTTTACAAACACCCGCTTGCCAACGGACCAACTGGTTTTTCTGGTTTCCAAAATCTCGGCAGATTCAGCCAAGCCCATGCTGTATTGGATTTTACCGATATTGTCAATGAAGATACAATCAATGACGATACGCTTAGAGGGCTACATCATAAAACCATATTTAATTCAAACAATGAGCCAGAAGGAAAGTGTGCTTTCTATTGTCGTGTCGCTAATGGCGTTCATATTGGAGAGGATGTGTTTTACAATCCCTCCGCTTCTGGATCCGCAGCAGCGACCTACAATATGCACACTTCAAACGGAGTTCAACCAGGAATGAGAGAGGAACTTTACAATCGAAAGGTAAGACTCTCAGGTGACTTTGTTAATGATCTTGCAGGTCCAACGAATGGAACAGAAGTCACTCCAACGGGGGCATCTTTAGACATTAAAGAGTTCATGTTCGGCCATTCAATTGCTCTTTTCAACAATAACGGTGGAACAATCGAACATGAACATGGAGAAGTCAAAGATTTTGTTGTAGCAGGGAATACGGATTGGTGCGTGTCATGTGTTGTTAAACAAGGGTCGCATCAGCCATATTATCCAACTGGTCCAATTTGGCATGGAATTACGAATGATGGAACTACGGCTGGAAAGCCGTATGGATTGCATTTAGGGGCGCAACCAACTACTGCCAGCCCTGGTGCAGCAAACGTATTCCCAATCACTTTTGCGATCTCATATCCAAAGCCAGTTGGGAGTCCAGTCGCAGTTAGCGTTCTTTGCCCTGCCGCAACGCCATCTGGAACTGTTGAAATCCGAGGTGGCGGTTGGACTTTCATAATGGCTGGAAGAGTCGGAGGTTTGTCATTTTTGTATTTAGGAAATACTGCGGGGATTACAAATCCATTGTCAGGGGCAAGCGAAGTGGGTATTTTTGATTATTCGGATTTTCTTTTGAATACGACAGATAACAATTATCTTGTAGGGATAGGTCCAAACGCAAGATCTTCATTTGATACTCGTTCCAATTCATACGGAGGGGGTGTTCCCGATCACCCTAATGTTTCAGCAGGTCAAAACACAATAAGAGATATTGATATGACTTTGATTGGAGGTGCTTTAATTGGTGCGCCTTTCATCCATCACCTTGCGCCAACTACGACTCAAGGAGGGCATACACAGCCACCAATTTCAGGCTATTTTACTGAACTTGCCTCCCCTACACAAACCTATGGGGTTGTTGCTGCTCAAGCATTTGGTTCAGGAACGGCAACTCATGGCACTGGAACAAACCATGCTGGACCAATTCATTTCAACGGATATTTAGGCGAAGTTGCTTTATGGAAGCGCAGTTTGTCATTTGCTGAGGCGCAAGAATGGTTCAACTCCAGAACCGTGTGGTGATGATTTATGGCTGAAACCTTTTCACGTGTTCTTGAACCCGCTAAGAATGAATCTTGGGGAAGCACAAGCACTGGAAAATACCCGTCTGGCGTATTTGCGATACACCTTACTTACCCCGATACTGGATATTTAGACAGCGTGACAAATTGGGTATCTGGAACTAATACAGGGAGTTGGAAACAAGGACTTACAGTGCTTGTAAAAACACCATTAGCCGCCACAGGTTCAACAATAGCGGAAGCATCCAATGGAAACGTTATCGCTGTTGATTTGAAAGCGGCGGCTACGGCGGCTCTCACTGGTGATGGGAGTTGGGATTTAGGATCGGAAAATGCAACCCGTATGATTGCCGCTAAAATCAATTCAAGACGAATAAAAATGATTGGCGGTCATAGTCGGACAAAATACTTGAAAGCAACTTATGTTCGTCAATCTTTGCCTCATAAATACCAAGTTTTGAGCGCAAGGGCTGGTGCTGGTTCAGCAAACGTTATCAATTTAGAATTGGCAACGTGTAGTCGAAGTGGATTCCCAACTGAATTGAAAAACGATTTTATTTTACGGGTTGAAAATGCAAGCAGCACGAAAAATGTCACTAACGGTGATTATCAAAATCCCGCTTTGAGGTGGCTACGATCTCCCGATGGAGGGGCGTTTAATGCGGTTGTTGAAGCAACTATTGGTTCTTCAAATATCAATGGATCTCCAACAGGCGGGTTAGCACTTGCAGGTGATGTCTTAAACAACGATTTCACACTTATTGGCGAATCTCCAAAACATACAATTGTCCTTTCATGGCTTCATAAAGGTCCAACAGATGGGGATTATTGGGGTGAGCAAAACGGAGGTCCATTTATTCAAGGAATGGGGGCAATCGGAGTTCATCGTTTAGTCGCAAAACCGATGGATGGCGGGAATAGAGGAATACCTGCTGTTAATTATTCTTCATCAAATGGTAAGGCGGCAACAGCGCATACTACGGGAGAAGGATTCAACCGTTTTTCAATTGAAGGTCTTAACTCATGCAATATGCCTGATATGCCCCCCCCTGATTTTCATTCTATATACCCTACAATTCGAGGTATCACGACAGTTCATCCAAATGCAAAGACGGATGCGGTGACAAATAACAGATTGAGAATACAGCCATTGGAATATGGAACTGAGTTCCCGATAATGGGAACCGCAGGTGGTCAAGGGATTGGCGTTGAAACAGGCTATAACCACGCATTTTCTGGAACGGATGCTCAAGCCTATGTTCCGACAGGTTCTAATGGCATTCACATCAAAAATATATCCGTTTCAAATACCAATTATATTGCGTCAATCTCAAGTTCATTATTCTCGGATTCGGGCTATGCACGTGAGATAATGACGACTATGACCGTGAATGATGAAAAGGTCATTGGTTTTCAAATCAGCAATGAAGAACGTGTTTTTGAGGACATCGAAGTTATTGATGATTTAGGGAATACAATGACCCTTAATGGTGGCTCACCCTTTGGAACTGTTATTCGAGATTACAAAATAACAAATGAAAGAGAAGATAAATCAACTGGCAACCTATTTTTAGGTCCATCAAACCCTGGTGGTGAAGTTGAACCGAACTTGCGAATCCAACTCCCAAAGCAAGAAGATATTCCTGGTGGCATATTTGTCCGAAGCGGTCATGATCGTGTGCAAGCATGGTCGAATCAATCATGGGGCATGGGTGGCCTTTCAGCACCAAATCCGCAAGTGGCAGGTATTCTTGAAGCAGATGGAAAACCTTCTCAGTATGACACCCATGACCGTTCTTTGATTTTTCATTGTCAGCGAATTATCGGAGATCACATTGAAGACATATTCGGATTATCAGCGAATCAAGAAAATGGCGGTGCATCATCAGGAGAAACCCGCATCTTTTCAGCACATCGGGCATCTGATCATGTGGAAAGAGGAAGCCTTCTAAGACAGACAAATAATGGAGTCGAAACAGGCAATTTATTCCCCCATCACAGAATAAGATTTGGAAGACAGGGGCATTCTTTTGTCATGCCTTTTTGTCATCGTGGAACTCCTATGTCGTTAAGGCGACAATTGCACCGATCTCACGGCTCGGCTTATTCTCTAATGTTTGAAGGTGAAAGCGAGTATAAGCATCATGGATTTGGAAATGGTGCGGCAACAAATACCTCATCTGTATTCCAACTTGACACCATAGACGTAAAGAACTCAGGGAGTTTATACGATACTGGGTCTTTTGCATCCGATGGATTACCTCTTGATGAAATCAAAGGAAAAAGACATTTTGATGCCGACGTGAAATACACCTCAGCGACCCATAGAAGTGTTGCTGATTTCTTATTCGCACCAGGTCAAAAACACACCAATGTTGAAGGAACTCCTGAGTTTGTATCGTTTGCTGAAAGCGGCATTGATGGTTCAATTCCAACTGGTTCAGCAACTAAATTAAATCTTCAAGGAAGCACTTTTTCTGTAAGAAACAGGCATAATACAGCCAGTGAAGTTATGGTAAATGGATTTTTTATCAACAATTATATTGGCATGGGAGGAAGACCTGAGCCAATTAAGATAATGGCGCAAGATTCTCAAAACAACTTCTTTGTTAGAGGCCACCATGAAGGAATCATTATACCACGTGTAGCGACTGAATTAGCCACTGTTCCTCCACTATTGGTTCACGATCCAGAAAGGATGAATGCAAGTCGAGATGACGGCCAACGTGATTTTGGTTTAATCAAAGGAAGTGAAACCATTTCAGGTGGAACACCAGACGCATTCCTTTGTCATTGGTTGGCTGAGTATAGCCATCCGATTTATTTTGGAACTACAAGAGAGCATTACATGACATTCCGTTATCGTGAATCGGGTATGCCACGTGCCGTTAGTTATCCATCTGTAAATGGATTGCTTTTACGCAATCATTCTAATTCAACAACTGAGGGGCAACCTGAAAAGGCTTTGCCATTTGAAAGAATGTATGTTGCTCAATGGCTACAAAATTATGGCTACAATGCCCTAAATGCAGGGGGTCATGGGAACGTTGAAGGCTTGAGAGCGTGGAATGCTGTCATGATGGGGCATACAACAATTCGAGAAGCAAATGGAACTATTCAACTGTATAATCAAAATGGAACTAAACGCCTTTCACGTGGAGAAGGTATTGGAGATTCTTTGAATCCGAGCAGAATACGTGTCGTAAAAGGTATTGACTTAGATGGTGATTCGGAGGACTTAAACCGCTTATTCTATGTTCCAGAACCTTATGTTGGAATTGATATTAGCCGAAGATTGCCTGTTAGAGCATGGGGAATAAGAGGTGCAACAAATCCTATCACTATTTTAGGCGGCGATCCTACGGAAAATCAAAACACGTATGCAAATCATCTCCCTGTGAGATTCGATGGTGGGCCACAAGACTCACAACAAGAATCGGCTTACCCTATATCGGCGGCAGATGTTTCCTCAATGCCAGTTCCAGGTGGAGGTTCTAATTATGTTGAAAAATCAGTTCCAGTTGGATTTGTTGCTAATGACTTTACGACTGAGGCTCACCCCTTTGAAAGAAACATAAGGCAAAGCAATGACCCAATTAGGCAACAAGAAGTTCCAATTGGGATCGGTGCGAGTTTAGGTATTACTCAAAATGGAATGCTCGCCCCTGATGCGATGGCCGCAGGTGCTTGGGATTATGAATTGAATGATTTGAGGCCAGAAACATTACCCCTTAGCAATCCTGTGTTATGGTTGAAGGCTGATTCTTTGAACTTAGACGATGGCGCATCTGTCGCTTCATGGACTGATTCATCACCCAATAAATGGGCATTTACTCAAGGAACTGCCTCAGCGCAACCATCTTTGGTTAAACGTGATGCTGATTTCAACCTAAAACCTCATGTTCATTTCGACGGGGGAGATAACCTCGCTGTTTCTTTTGATGCAAAATTGAACCCAAATAACATGACTGTTTTTGTTGTATCAACTGTTGATTCGGACAATAACGCATATCATGGAATCATAGATAATATGAATGGGAATACTGGGTGGCTTCTTTACGCCAAGATGAGTGGTTCGGACAATTATTGGCAATGGAGAACTGGAACTGGTTCTGGGCAAACAATAATTTCAGCCGCCGCCGACACCGTAGTTCCAAACACACCTTCGATAGTGACATTGAAAATGCAGGGAAGCAACGGGGCAGGTGGGGGAACAACAACTCAAACATTATCTGTTAATGGCAAATCCGAGGCAACATCAAGTGCGGTATTTACTAAGAAAACGGCAACAACAAGCACACCAATGCTCGGCAAAGTCGGGTCATTCCAATTAACGGGTCAAATGGCCGAGGTGATTATTTATGATCGAGATTTGACTACGGCTGAACAGTATGAAGTTGAAGCATACTTGTCTCGAAAATACGGAGTTTCAATATCAACATCGGCATCATCGTCACATACAGGAATACTGCACCCAGTTGATACAATCCCAATCAACAAAGGGAGTGATCCTTTCATTGACCTTGTTCAAAGAAGTGGAAGCCCAAGTTATCCTCAACAGGATTCAGCAGGTGCATTCTTGACTCCTGATGATAGAAGATTCGGTCATGGAAGCAACTTTTACCATCTTAGAGGCAACGCTTTACACGCTAACTATCACGCCATAAATGAAACAAAAGGGCGTTTTTCATATCCACCAGGCGGAATTGCTGAGGCCGAAATCGCTTCAAATGCAATTTCACGTGTGACTCCAGATTTAATGGCTGAAATCTCCGATACACGACAGATACAATCTCGAACAGAACCACGCTTAGGATTGGTTATGGAGGTTGAAAGTGAGCGTAAAGAAAATAAGAACGTGGATTATGCAGTTGTTGGAACAAGAGCAGTTTCGCTGCATACCGACAAAATGTTGGGTTATCAATTCCCAGTTCTTCCATCGCACGTCATAAATACTTACTTCGCAAATAGCGGATTTACGACGAATGGAACAGGTTCAACATCAACGAAACCTGATTTCTCTAAAAAGCCAACATGGAGTCCAGATTCCAATTCGGCTAAAGGTGATGTGTTGGGGGCATTTTCAAGCGATACGACCAGAAGCGATTTCAAGACTCACGCTTTAGACGCTTGGGCTGTTCGTGGCGTTTCCGATCTTCCCGCATGGGGCGGAGTATATATTCTCCGAAAAACATACTTGAGGCGTGAAGAAGATAGCGACACTTTGAGAACAGAAGTGGATGGCGGCAATGGAAAGGCAACTCCTTCTCACCCAACCAGAAGGTATGTTGATTACATTGTAAGACCTGTAAGGCCGTTGAAAATGTTTGGTTTTGCATCCGATGTATTACAAGACGGTTGGACTCTCGGACCAAGATGTAAGATTTCAACGGCTGGATTTAATCATCAGCCGTTTGCACGTGACAAGCGGTATGGAATCTTTGAAATGAATGCTTTGAGAGGGGTCAATGGCATCGAACCTATCACCTCCGCAACCTCGGCCTTTACAATGGATTATCCAGATGCAAACGATTACGACGTGACTTGGCATCTCATACCTACTGCAAATATGCTTCAACATTTCAAATCCGATGCACACCGATTCGATGATTCAGGAGAGTTTAACTCAAAGATTGAGGCTCGCTATTCACAAGCAACTCATACTGGCGGTGGCGAACCAGTCTATCAGTCGGAAACCAAGTATTCAGTTCAAAATGGAATAATGGGAGATCATTCAATACACGCCAAAGAATCAAAAGCAACACAAGCAAAACAAGCGTTGAGGATTTACCCAAATGTCACCGTAGTTGCTCATAAAGGGGGAAGCGTGTATTCAGTTGATGAAGGATCGGTTCTTCCAGCAGCAGGTTATCTCCTTGCCCTTGATTTCAAAGGGCTTTTGAAATACACACGTTCTGGAAACGACCTTACTTTTGATTTTAGCGGTTATCTATTGTATAATCAATTGAATGCTGCCGTGAGCGATTACACAGGGTTTGTTTTGTATTATTCGGATGTATCGCACACTTACCATCCCACAGATATGCCAATTCGCACTATAAAGGATGTAAGAAGCAACCCTGTTGTTATGCAAGCCGTGTCTCCAACCTTTGTTGATAATGCAGTTGTCGCAATGAAGATACAAACGCAATCATGGTATCATTTCGATGAGATAAGAAATACTGTGAGCAAAACCGCTTTGAATTATCGTGGTCTTATGCACTATGAACCCAGTGATTTCTTTATGGTTTCACAACAAGCATTCAACATATTCGATGGCAAGGATCGTGGCGTTATTGAGCATTTGAATGGTTCAAAGGATATTTATGTTGATGGAACTAAATTGTCGCCATCTTACTTCCCCCCTTATTTGATTGATTCAAACAACATCAAATGGCGTGTTGCTGAGATTACCCAAGTGCAGAAAAATACCCTCATGAACTTCAAGGGTATGTCTAAGAAAAGTTTGAGCGAATCAGGAATGGCCGTTGGAGGGGTCTTATCGGGGCAATTGGGCTATATTGGCATTAGAACCACAGATGCCGCTTTGCACCTCTTGAATGACGCAGGGGGCAATAAATCGGGCGTATCAATCACGCCAACAGATGAGTTCCATAAAAACACAAGAGATGTTGAAAATTATTTGGGCGCACATCCTATGATTAGGCAAATCAATGATCACAGCACACGCTACGTTGCACGTGATACGAGAGGACTGAACACAATGGAGGTTATGAGAAACCTTTCACAACTTGATGGTCGGCAAATAATGAGCGAAAAGAACGGAACCATACTCTTCTCAAATGATGTATTCAAAGAAAGAGGCTTGCGTATTGGAAGCGATAACGGTTCCGATCTCATTGAAGTCAGCAAGTTATTTGATTCGCCAAATGAAATCGTCATTGTTGGTGACGTTATCGCAGGGAATGAAATTGTATTCATTCGAGTTCATGATACCGAGAAAATCCGAGAAGCCGCCGCAAGCGGGGCTGAGGGTGTAGTCAAGACGCTTCGACAAAGCATACCTGGAATCAAGAGCGTTGCAGCCGCAAGAAAGTTGGCTAAAACCCTCTTAGCAAGGGCTGAAAACGGTGCGCCGATGATTAACATAAAAGGATTGATGAACGCCACTTCTATTGTTGCTGGCGACATCATAGATGTCAATTTACCAAATCAAGGGGTCGTTGGAAAGTTCGCTGTGTTTGAAGCAAAACATAAGTTCCAATCACTACGTTCCGATTTGGTGATCGGCCAGTATGAAAAAGGAATTGAAGGTCTGTTATCCGATGTCAAGACAGATACGATTGACATAAGCGGTTTGAGCGAAAGCGTAGGTGATAAGGACATCACAGATAACCTCACTATGTCGGCATCAGTCAATGTCGTTTCAGTTCACAGAATCCGTGTTCGCAACGTCAATGAAACAGGTTTCATCATCGGTGCAAAACACAAAAACGGACTTGGGAAGATAGGTGTTAGGGATGATAATAAAAGAGCGTTCCCTATCGGCATGAGTAAGAGTCGCAACTTCGTGGTGAAATGATATGGGCGCATTTGAACAAACATGGGCGTTTATCAAGTTTGATGATGAATCACCAACGCCTTATTTGAGCAATTCTTGTAAGCGTTGCGAAGAACAATACCCGTTAATGCACGACCCCGACATACCCCCTTCAAGTCCCGACTTTCCAATACATGAACATCTCGCAACTTCTATGTGTAAAAAATGTCGCCACGATAAATTATCGGAATTAAAATGGACTCACGAAAACCACCCCGCACCAGACGTTATTGGCCTTGATGATCGACGAATGCTTAATCACCTTGTTGATATTGGGAAATTAAAGGATGGGCAAGAGTCCACACAGAATGAGTTGGACTTTTTGAACACCCCTTGTATGATGAGTCAAACACGGTATGAAAATGACAGGGAAGATTCTTCGAGAGCATGGATGAAACCTTTGCCCCCATGCACTTGCGGAGGATGCCCACCTCTAAGGTGGTATGAACGAATGCAGGGAATACCAGAAGGGATGGAATGAAATGAGCGATGGGAACTGTTATCAATGCGCTTTTCAAGCACTTATGACTGGAAATCCTGATTGGAAAAACCCACGTTTGATTCATAGCGACATAACGCATTCCAAAACAGGTGAACCATATTCTCATGCCTATGTTGCTTATGATAAGGAACTTGAGTTTCCTGAACCGATGCCCGAAGAATGGGGTGGGAACATTCCAACAATGCAATTTGTTCACGACCAATCCAATTCATTCAAAGGATCAGGCGATATACCACGTATGTTTTATGAAATGAATGCAAAGCCAATACGTGATACAATGCGTGAATACACGCTGGAACAAATGATGGAACAGGCAATGAAGCATTCACATTACGGACCCTGGCCTAATGAAGAAGCATTTGGAAAATCATGGGATTTGATGAAATCAGGGGTCAAACGCCTCAATACCAATAAGAAAGTTCCTATGCCCTGCCCTGAATGTAGGGGTCCGATGGAACATCAAGATGGTTATGTTGGTTCAAGTGGCCGTTATGTTGAACCTGCCTATATGTGCATGGACCCCAAAACAAGTTATTGCGAAGCAAGAAGGCATGATGTGAAAAGTTCATTGAAGGAGATGAAATAATGCCAGTCCTCGACCCCCTAAAAGCCGCTTTGACCGACCACCTCCAAACGCTCATCAAGAAGTGTTCACTTGGTTCTGGGGCTTCCGATGCCTCAAGCCGTGATGGAGGCGCAGGGAATACAAAGATGAGTCAAAATACACTGGTTCAACGCATTGATGATCGAACCATCTCAGTTAGTGCGTTGTTCGATTCGCAATTGAGCAGCGAACAGGCGATTACCGAAGTTGTTCTTCATGGGGAAAACCCTCTTGACTCACCATCCTTTAGGGCAACATTCATGCCAATAAACAAGAACGGCACAAATGAAGTCCGAATTGATATTCTAATGGAAGTGAGATAGTGTCCGATAAAAAATCCGAAGAAAAGAACGATGAAAAGATAGCCCCAGTGGTTGCAGGTGCGGCGAGAGTCGGAGTTGCAGCAGCAAAGAATCCAGCAGTTCGAGGGGCTGTTGGTGGTGCGGTTCAAGGAATGATGAAGAAACGGATTGATGAACCATTTGAGATGACATGGGAATTGATGAAAAGCGACGAGAAGGGCGACAACGCCCCAACCAACCCTGGTCTTTGGTCGCAAGCCAAATCAAAGGCACGTTCTAAGTTCAAGGTTTATCCATCAGCCTACGCTAACGGTTGGGCTTCTAAATGGTATAAATCCAAAGGCGGCGGCTGGAAGAAAAAGAGCAAGGAGTGAATGTCATGGTTGAGTTGAAGAAAAAAGAATGTTGCTGTGGTGCAACTGAAAAAAACCCATGCGCTTGTATGAAAAAAGGAATTATGAAATGTTCCGCAAAAGTTCCTATGTGTCAATGCTACAAAGACCTCAAAAAAGAAGGCAAGCATCCTGATGATTTGAAAAAGGCATTTACCATTGCGTGGGATTATACATTCTAAAGGTGATATAATTGATTGACGTTCCTATCGCCGATCTCATCTCAAAGGATTTGAGGCGATGGTTCAAAGAAAAGTGGGTGGATGTTGGCAGTAAGGACAAAGACGGCAACCACCCTCCCTGTGGCCGTAGTGACGCAAAGACTGATAGCAAAGGCTATCCCAAGTGCCGACCATCAAAGAAGGTCAGCAGCAAGACCCCTGAAACGACACGTGGCATCAGTTCAAAGGAGAAGAAGGCTATGACTCGAAGAAAGCGTTCAAAGCCACAGGGCGTTGGTGGAAAGCCAACGGTGGTTAAGAGCGATCCATTTGAAGCCGTATGGGATTCAATCATCAAAGGTCGCTTTCGAGGCTACACGCAATCAAACATCGGTGACAGGCCATACCGACAGGCCGAACATAGAATCTGGGATATATCCCGTAAAGTCAAACGTGAGCGAACAAAACGACGATATAAGCGCAATAAAAGCAGGGGAACTGTTCGGCCAGCCATGCGCCGTCAATTAGGCGCAGGGGGCAAAAGAGCCTCCACAAAGAGGTGAGGCTTGATATGATTTTTGATGCTGCATGGGATATGATGAAAGCCGACATTTTTCATGAGGGGCGAGCCTATTCCAGCATGGATGATTTGATGCCTAAATTGAATCAGCAAATTGAAGGATGGGGGGGAAGCAACAAACAATTGTCGCCATTCCCATTCCCGTATAAAAGCGGAAACTATCGGCATAAATCGTGGAAAGGAATGTCAGATCGAGGGCTTGATGATTTCATAAATAAAAATCCAGGTTTCAAATCAAGCAGCGAGATGTTGCCAGCAATGATGCCCTGGGTTGGTGGAAAAACACAAATCCAGCCATACATTAGGGGTCTTGCCGATTTTTTCCCTAATGCCCGACCTGCTGAACTTTATGGGGGAAGCGGTTCGACAATTCTCGGTATGAACAGGGGAACTGGTTTTTATGCAGACATAAACCCCGATAATACTAACGCATTTCAACACTTAAAAGATGGTTTAGGGGTCGTTGAAATCCCAAAAACAAGAGAGCGTATGGCTGAGATGGTTTCAAGAATGAATGATTTGAGATTTAGGCGTGATGTGAAAGGAGAACAATTGTCAAGCGATGAATTATCGGAACTCGCATCTCATTACATTGGAACAAATCATCAAGCATTTGGCAATTTGAAATATCCTAATCAAAAACAAAGGAAAAACTATCCTGAATGGTATGGTGGTTCACGATATACCGAAGGACCAATTATGGATAAACAAGGATGGCGTAAGAGTTCGGTGAGAGTTATGCCGCACAAAGTCGGAGGTCTTGATTTGAGCGCATACCCAGATAGGATGCGTGATGTTGAGATTCATACTGGGGATCTTCGAGACACACATAAATTGCTACAAGGCGACGAATACCTTTACCTCGACCCTCAATATATTGACCGAATGCACCAATATGGAGGTTCGGATGAACAACTATCAGGTGGGGGTTATGACCAACTTCAACGAGACACCATAAGGATTGGTGCTGAACATGACGGGCCAGTTCTTTATTCAAATTATTTGGTTGGTCCAAAATCAGGTTTGCCCAACGAAGAGATGATTGCAGATCTGCTGGATAGTGGTTTCGATGCACATACATGGATGAGAAAACCAAAGGGCAACTCAAGACCCGTAGTTGAAGTTCTTGGATTGAGAAATCATCCTGAACACGTTCAAAGAGGATTGAAAACAAAAAGACTTTTTGATTACTGATGGCGAAGAAAATGGATAATCTGGATAAGGTGTTAATCCCAATTGTCATCGTTGCCACAATCATTTGGATTTATTCAATTGTGATGCACCACGAATGGTTGAGGAAATAACTAACTCAACGGGTTTTGCACATTACGATCACCAAGAGTCCATCGGAGGGTCTTGATTACACCCTCCAATGCTTTCTTGTTTCGAGCGCATTCTTTCATCATGTCTTTGTCGCTGTTTTGCTTTGCTTTATGGAACTTGAGAATCCAGTCGTTTTGCTTAGATTCCGCACGAACTAACATCTGTTCGATTTGTTCCCATGAACGGTCATAGGAGAAGATTTCATGCTCTAATTGCATCATGCGAACAAAGTTGCCGCATCGTTTCAAGTATATCAAGCGTGTTGCGAATGAACATAAGTGATATGAACAAAAGCAGCAGGTATTCCAAGCGGTGCGGGATCGAGAAGTGTCAAATCGCCAGCATTCATAGCGAAATGATGAGGATGAACCAACTTTCCTAAAAAGTTGTTTGCACCGTCAAATACATCCACGCTAACCAAAGGTTCGACCCCATCCTCTTCACTTAACAATGGCTTGTAAAGAAGCCCTGCTGGTGCTGCTGCGCCGAAAGGTAAAACCTTTGGCGCACCTGGGGTGAAAGGAATTGCAGTTGTTTTTGATGTTCTGTGAACGGGAGTTAATTGATATGTTCCACCGCCGCCAGGATGCAAACCAACCCCCACATCGGATTGATAAAATAAGTGAGTTTGACCGCCTCCTTGAACTGTGGAAAAGAAACCATTAGGATTTCGTGCAAATAAGACTCCGAGATCGGTGATTGGCAAGTTGGCGGCATTGAAACCTGCGACAAAATCATTCCTTAGAGAAGATTCCGAACCGTCGCTATGCTCAATTGCCGACAAAGCAACTGGACCAGGGCGAACAAACACCCTCTTGTCCTCTATGGCGAGGATAACAGGCCCAGATGAACCCTTGCCGACTCGAACTGCTGCCAAGACTGTATTTTGTAAGACAAGGTGATTTGAAGGGGATTGAGGGTATAGCCCTGTGGCAGTATCAACATACGAACCGTAAGTGAAGCCAACATTACTTGGTTTGCGAGGATCAACATAAGCCAAGAGAATTGCCTCATCTCCAGGGTTTGTTCCGTTGGGTATGGCTGAACCATGATATGTTGATTGATAGTTCGTTGCAGCCGCAATATCCAACACTGAGCCAGAACCGACGTTGAAAAACATTCCATCGAGTTGAACTACGCCAGCATCAACATAAAGTTGCGAGGTGCTTCCCAATGTTCCGTTTGGTCGAACACAGCAATTGCCGCTAACAGGGTTGTTTCTATTCGCTTCATCATATCGGTTGAGGGTGATCGGAATCACGCCGTTGCCAAGTCCACGTTCAACGTTGTTTGTCAATGATGGGCTGGTAAGGACATCGGAATCACGGAGGCCATCGTTTTGATAGGTTGATGCACCCGTAGCCGTTTTTTCATGACCCTCAGCCAGATTGGTGTTAGACATTCAATCAATCCTCTTCCAATTCCATCAATCTTTTTATCCTTTCACGCATTTCAACGCTCATGATGTCGCCTTTGTCGTGCATTCGATACTCAGGATTGGGCTTTATGATTTTCCCTGAACCATCTTCCATCAATCTTTTCATCTTTTCACGCATTTCAACGCTCATGATGTCGCCTTTGTCGTGCATTCGATACGGAGGATCAATCATTTGGGTTTTTCCTGAACCAGCCAGTGCAGCAATAAGATGAGGCGGCGCACCACCTTTCCCTGCATAGGCATTCATGACCTTGAGTTGTTCTTCGCTCATTGGAGGTTTTAATTCTTCATCATTCGTGGTTTCCCACCAATCGGCCTTCATCAAATCCCATGCTCTTTGAAAAACCATCAACAATTCCACCTTTTCAATGCTGCACCTTTCGGAGTCATTTTGCCACCTTTACTGGTCGGACCTTTGACTCCACCCATTCGAGCGCAAAAAGACTTTCGCCTCTTGGCCTTCTTCGATCCAGCCTTGAGTTTGCTTGGTTTAGTGGTGACTGGGGGCTTGAGATTTGCACCTTCTTCACGCTTGAACTTGGCTCGACCCTTTGCATTTAATCCACCTTTACGGCTATGCTTGTTTGGGTTGTAGCCGTGAAATGGTTTTGACTTCTTTTTACCTTTGAGTAAAGCATCAACCAATAGTTCGTCGGACTTTGTAAAAGAACGTTTCCTCCATTGCGAAGGTTTTGTTGCCCTCATCGTTCCGTATGGTGTGCTTTCAAAGCCGCATCCATCGCATTTAGGAGTTGAGCCTTTTCCATTGCATTGACCGCACACGTGCTTTCCTTTCTTTGCATCGGGGGTTGGCTTTTTCTCACGCCCAATAACGGTTTTGGTTAAGAGGTTGCAGGTATCGCAATCACACGTCATTGTTTTTCACCACAGGTTTTGGCTTGCGCCAGATAAATTGACACAAAGGACATTCCCATAAAAAGATTCTATCTCGACTCCCCGCATAAAACCCGTTTATACGAATTGCCAAAACATCGGTATCGCAACTCGAACAGGTTTGCATTACCCGATCACGATACTCTTTCATTCCTCTTCCGACCCTAATTTGATTCTTTTGTGCTTGCCGTTTTCATCCTTTACATTCAGGGATTTATGTTTGATCATTCGATAAGTCAATTGAGATACCCATTTTAATTCACTTCTCAACTTTTTGACAATGTTTCTTTTTGAACCATTGAACCAATCGGTTATGATTTTTAATTTGTTAAATTGAAACACATGAGATATTCTTGATGCGTCTTCACAGGCGTTCCAAAAGGCTAAATTGAATAATTTATACCTTTTTCCTGTCACGTCTGTTATCATTTTCGATAAATCAATTGGGTTTGGATTGCCCCAGACATGAGCCGATTCACTGGGTCGGCAATTAGCATCAAGCAATTTTATTGTGAACTCTAAATCATAACCACATAGAGTCATTCCTTCAATAAATGATGGCAACTCGCTGAAAGGATGCGACTTTACTCTTTGTTCTTGAATGACAAATTGTTGTTCGGTGATGTCTTGAAACACATGGAAATAATCGCTTTTGTGAACCATCACCATGTCAAGAGAGAACTTAGATGGATCGGAATATCCTGTTTCTAATTCGGCTGCTTCTGTTGATGAGAAAATGGCGATTGGGAGTATGTTGTTTTCTGTTAAGAACTTCTCAACTTTACGCTTCATGTCATCACCAATTCATTGCTATGAAAGCATTTCGACCATCCATGAGCCTGTCAGCATCAGGGGATTCAGTCAATTTCTTCAACCTTCTTTCAGCCGTCTTTTTGCTTACACCTTGATTGACGGCATAAACACTTTCCAATTCCTTCTTCGCAACGCATTCACGCTTTGAACGTGAATGTGCCAACTTCTTGCATTTGTTGTATGCAATTTTCCATTCGTGGAGGCTTGCATCACGCTTTTTCTTTGCTTTGAAATCCTGTTTCTGTTCGAGCCAGATAACCAGGTTGTGCAAGTTGTCATAGATAATTTCAGTTGCCATCATTATGTGGTCGGCTGTGATCACTGTCGAACCCATGATGGTTGCGATAATGTTTCCAAATGTGATTGTGTAGTTCTCTATGTTTGGAATGAAAGATGTAGCAGTTTCTTTGACGTTTGGATCGTGTATTTGATTGACTAATTCATAATAGTCGGTGGTCGCATTGAGCAACGCTGCGTGGTATGATTCATCAACTGTAAATATGTCATAACAATGACGATTGGCAATCATATCTCTATCATAATCCTCCAACTCATCCCATTCTTCAAGGGTCATTTTAGCCGCTTTCAATAAACGTGTTCGCACATCATCCCTTCTTTCGAGGATAAATGCGGCAAGTGCATCATACCCCCATACCTTCTCAGGAACGGGAACATAAGTGCCTTGAAGTCGGTGTTCGCTGGTGGTTTGACGCAATTCATTGCTTACGTCATTTTGATATAGGAATACACGCTGGAAGAATCCCTTTTCCAATACGTGGTGCATGATGTCCTTTGGAGGGAATGTCGTCGCCCAAATTGATACACCAGAAGTCACTTGAATATCAGCACCTTTCAAAACCTTAGCCAAATTGTTTGTCGCCGATCCTATGGGGGCCATCGCCTCTTGAAGATACAGAATCTTTTCCGAGAAGTATGACTTTTTATCATCAAGCAAAACACTTGCTTCATCGAATAGAAGGGTCTTGTAGCCGTTAAGCAAACCTTTGGTGACGACATACTTCATTTTCCCTGTTGGCTTTCCCGCTTCATCATACTCAGGTTCAGCATCAACGTGACCTAAAAGCCCTGCATCCGAACCAGATGTGAACTTAGCACTTTCAACCTCGCAAGCGTCAAGCAATTGCTTGGTGAACTCATAGGCTGCTGATTTACCAGTTCTTGATTGTTGAATCCAATAGACGTGAACCCTGGTGTCGAGATGAGTTCCGTGAATTGGAACTCGAACATAAGGAGAGATAACTTGGCCGACTACATAGAACAAAGAGAGCATACCTGCGAACTCATTGAAGAAAGAAACAGTGTTGAATCTCTCAATGTATTCTTTGATGTATTTGCTTCCTTCGTATGGTGTCTTGACGAGCGAGTAGTCAAACCATTTGCGATCTCCTGAGTCCGATGTGGGTTTCAATATCATGTTGTTTCCTCCTGTTGTTCTTTGGGCATCCCTATCCACCGTAAGTAGGGTATATGAAGCCTCACTAAATCAAGCCCTCGACATCTTCACTTTCTCTTGAGCAATTGGTTCTTCACTGTTGAAAGATGCAAGGATTCTCTTTGCTCTTACCTTGCCAATCCCTTCAACCATTTGAAGTTCCTTTTCAGTAAGAGATGAGATTTCAATAACTGATCCGTATTGTTCGAGTAAGCGTTTGGCGATGGCTACGCTGCAACCAGCACCCTGCAAAATATCAATCCTCATATCCTCAGTAGCGGTTTTTCTAAGCAATTTGTATGTTGATGATGACCCAAGCGTTCCATGCTTCTCAAAACGCTTACAGATGAAACGTGCTGCTGTGGATTTATCAGGGAAAATTAAAATCGAAACGTCAAAGTCGGTGTGATAGCGAGCAAGCGAGCCAGTGAATGATGCAAATGCGGTTGGGTATCGAATCTTTCTTCCTCTCTTAACCGATTTAGCAACATACTGATCGAGCGTTCCATGAATCAAAAGAACTGGATTTGTATAATTGTCCTCAAGATTTTGCAGTTGTCTTTCGAGATGACCAGAATACATACTGCTCATGTAGTCCTCAATTGATTTAGCCTCTATTCCCACATCAGCAAACGAATAATCCGTGATGATTGTTTGTCGAACTTCATATTTGAGTTTCTTCTTATCACAATACTTGATGACAAGACCTTCCAAGCCTGAACGCTCTCGATTGTCAATGAAGAGTATTCTTTCAGTTGCCATCGCCAACCACCTGTTGTGCGAGAGTTATACTGTTCAACATATCCACGACCAAGTTCGCCCAATTTGGGTCTTGAGTTATCGCAACCATGTTTTCTTTTTGGCATATTTCAAAGAAGCCAGATTGATTGTTTCGACGGAATGACCAGTCTAACACTTCTGGCGGTGCTTCACCCTTATGGTGTGCTTGTAGCATTTCTTCGGCTTTCTTTCTTCGGATTTCTTCTAATTCTTGTTCTTCTGTCATGCGGTTGCCCCCTTTTCATCATAATACGGACACTTGCCAACGCACAATCCCTCATGGTAAATCGTGGGGCAAGTTGGAGTCAAATAATACCGATCAACACCATGTTGGAGGTATTTTGAGGTTTCTTTTGGGCTATAATCCGACCATTCTAAAGAACGTATGAATGCGTGAGTCAATGTCAAGACCTCGCTATTGGGAACTATGGCCTCTCTCGCAGGTCTGGCGAAGTTCCTGAAATAGTCCATTAGATACATCATCAAGTAAGATCGTGGCTTGTGTGGAGGGTTGCTGCCCTTCTCACAGGCTGCTTGAGCCAAACAGGGAAGCATTGGAATGTTATTGATTCTTTGAATATCAACTTCTAAATCCTCCATCTCAAATGTTCTTGTTTCGCTGTTATATCTCCCTTTGAACATATCCACAGAATCACGTTCAACAATTTCAAGTTGCATTCCTCGGCCATCATAGAGGTGCATACCAGGGAGGGGGTTGTCGGCTTTCTCAACGATAAAATCCCAACCTTGTTCTAAATCCTCATGTTGAATTGGGATGCCCCAGATTTGACGTTTGAAATTGTATGTGTTTGGAATGCGTATGTGCCTGTCTGGTCGAAACGATACCACAGGATCAAGAGTTTTCATATTGTATTGCTTGACCCATTCATTGATTTTCATTCGGCCTGAGAATAGCAAGTCGGCCATCTTATCAGGTGGCAAGACATACTCCCTGTCAAGTTTAGTCCAAATGTGGAATCCTCCGCCAGTGAACCAAATAGCGTGGCGATAGCCTTTTCTTTTGAAATGTTTTGAAAGAGTCAAAACCTCATCACAGCACTTTTCCTTTGCGACTTTCTCATCCAGTCCGTGAACTCGAACACCTTGATCGGCATCGAAGTCCATAACAAAGTGAGGGATAATCGCCGTGTTGTATTCACATCGGTTTCCTTTAGGCTTCAACGCTCTAAATCCATACACAGTCGTTGTAAGGTTTCCCTTGCCGTTGGTGGTGTTGATGTAGTGCTGCAACTGTTTTTCGGTGGAGATAACCTTTCGAGTCCTCATGTCAATTTCACGTGGGAAATGATTGAATAGAGCCATATAATCACCATAATTTCATCTGTTTAGTTGCTTTGGGATTATCCCGATTTGAAAGGTCTATTGAATCCAACATATCAATCCTCTCTCCGATCCATCGCATGACTGGAACGGCCATGCTATTGCCTAATGCTTTGTATCTATGAGTGTCTGGGCATTCTTCAACAGTTTTTCCTTTCCATGCAATCTGTGTGTAGTTGTCAGGGAAGCCCTGCAATCGCTCGCATTCCATCGGCGTGAGGCGGCGAACCAAAACCTCTTGCATAACCGCAGGTGCGCCATGCCCGCCAGCCGTTCTTAATGGGCAATGCACATCGCCAGTAAGTTCTTGGTTGTATAAATCAACACCAGTTCCCTTTTGCACAACCAATGCCTCATGCTCAACTCTTTCGTTTCCAGTCCGTGAATACGGTGGACCAGAACTCGTCATTGTTGGTCCGACTTTTTCACAATGAACTATTCCTCTTCGCTGAGGTAATCCCCTGCTCTCATCTCCAACGCTTCCCTGAGAGAAGAGGGTAGCACCTTTTCTCTTCGATCTGCTCTTTTTAAGATCCCTGCTGATGCTCGACTTGTCAAATAAAATCGCTGCGGCACTTCGCCAATCTCCATCAGCACATCCGACAACAAAGACTCTTCGCCTTCGTTGGGGAACTCCGAAGTATTGAGCGTCAAGAACTCGGTATGCGAACCCATACCCGAGTTTCGCCACTTCTCCGAGGAAGGAGGCGAAATCTTCCCCTTCGTTTGAAGACAATAAACCTGGCACGTTTTCATAAATGAACCACCTCGGTTGAATGTTCCTAACAATTCGGAGATAGTGAAGGGCGAGGTTGCCACGTGGATCATCCATTCCAAGTCGCTTTCCAGCATGGGAGAAAGACTGGCAGGGGCTTCCTCCGACAATGAGTTCGCATTTTCCTTTGTATTGAGTCCAGTCATGTTTCAACACATCCCCCGCATTTGGAACTTCTGGATAATGATGCTTGAGAACGGCTGATGGGAACTCATCGAAATCAGCGAAAGCGACTGGTTGCCAGTTGAGGTCTTTCCATCCAACAGAACAGGCTTCGATTCCACTAAACAGGCTGATATATCGCACATCAATTCCCCTCCGATTTTGCCCTCATTTCATGGGGCATCATGTGACGTTCATATTTAGGACAGAAACCTTTGACTCCACACCAGGGCTGGCAAAAATACCTTTCAGCACCAACTGGCTTTGTAGCAAAGTGCTTTCCATTCAAATCTCCTTTGTAGCGGAGATGTGCTGAAACAAGTGCTTTGAGATCGGTGAGCATATCGGCAACAATACCTGCCTTGACAGGTTCAATAAAGCGGTATATCTCATTAGGAGAGCCTTCGATGCCCTTTGTATGATCCCAACCCCAATAGCGGATATTCACGCCACCATGATTCGGTTGCTGCGATTTACTGAGCATATACACATAGAAAGCCATTTCTTTTGCCATGCTTTCATACTTGGTTTTCTTGTCTTTCCATAGTCCTGTTTTCAATTCGTGAACGTGATAGTCGCCGTTATCATCCATGAACAGGCGGTCAATGAATCCGTTTAAGTGAACCTGAACCTTTGTTCCGTTAATATCGAGTTCAACGATTGCATCAACGCCAAGTTCGTTTCCAACTGGTAAAAACGCATTTGGGTTTGAACCCATGAACCGCTTTGCTTCGGACTCCATCAATCGAGATAGGTGTTCAGGCTCGCCCAAATGATAATCTTCGCCTGTCGGCAAAGCGTATTCATCATCCCATCCTTTCTTGAGTCGTTCAAGAGGGATTAAAGATTCAAAATATCCTCTTACACCATCATAGCCATGTTCATTTTTCATCTGTGTTGCGTATTCAACATCAAGGCTACGATCCATAATGAACTCGTATGCGTCATGCACGTTTGTTCCTCGAATCATGTTATCGTTTTCAGGTTCTTTGACTCCAAGCACATATTTGATGAAATACTGTTGCTCGCAGGTTTGAAATGTTCCAAGTGATGATTTACTCACACGGAGTATTTTATCATCGGCCATCTCAGGATGCCATGCGTATGTTGAATACAAATCTCCGCTTACGGGAACTGGTCTTGGTTGAGGCGGTCTAATTTTCATTTATCCCCCTCCTGAAAAAGAGTCGTTTGTTTTGCCGATGGGTAATTTGCTTTATCGCCTTTCACTTCAAGTGTCACGATTGTATCATTATGGTTGCCACCGTGACATACAAGCAATATGCGCTCTATTTTGAAATCGAGTGTCAAACCAATACCGCAGGTATTCCATCCAAATGATATGACTTTTCCACCAGGTCTTACTATTCTGGCTATTTCTTTTTTCCAATTCGACCAAACCGAACTTTTTGTATCATGGAGAGGGATTCCTATTTTATCATACACCTCCTTAATTTGACGTGGGGAATAGGGAGGATCAAAAAGAACTCCGTCAAGGGAATCATTCTCAAAAGTTTTCAAAAAGTCCAATGCTTCCAAATTAGATTGGGCTTTGGTGTTGGGATTAAGATCGTTTGTGTATTTCGCCAAATCTGTATTCCTTGCGAATGGATCAGCCCATTCCTCCCCTTTGATTTCTTCCTCCAAAAACAATTTTATTGGTTGGATTGAAAATGTAAGTGCATTTGGCATTGACCATGATCTATCAATTTTCATCAAAAGACCCCCCTACAATATCACAGGTGATGTCCTCTTCTGGCTCAAGCAATACTTCGCAAGCGGTTGGTTCTTCATCAATGAACTTCTCATCAATACGTTCTATCGCATCATCGCTGTCAAAATCCTCTAACTTCATTTGACCGAGAGCAGTAAAAGAAACCGCTTTGCATGATTTACAATCGAACTTTCCTTTCTTTGATGGGGGTTTGTAGCCTTTCTTGAATCGTTCTTCCAATTCTTCAAGCAAATAACCATCCTTTCCAGGCTTCATGGATCGGAGGCCATGATTGCTCACTTTTACGCTCTCCTTATCCCAGTGCTTGGCTATCTCCCAAAAATCAGGATAGCCACGCCATAGATTCCACCATGATTCAAGCGGTTGCTTGATGCAATGGAAGCATCCTAAGCGGTCAAAGTGAACGTAAAGTTCGTTCACCATTTCGAGTCCATCAAGGTATTCAATGCAATCCTTCTCAGTCCATCCCCATTCAACCAATGGGTATCTGTTCTTGGCGTTGCGTGGATCATCCTCTTTTCCGACACGGTGCGCTTCATCAGCAGCGATTCCAATGTATGCAAAATCCGCTTCCTTAGCGACTTTCTGTAAAGGCTGAACCTTTGCTTCTCTCGCCCAGTAGCAAGGATATGCTCGAAGAGGTGCGCCACGTTGTTTTCCTTTGTTGTTGCCCCTTTTCATCACGCCATAGAACCATTCATCCCAGGTCTTAGGCGAGCCGACCATCTCAAGTTCAAGGTTCTTTTCAGGATATTTCATGTTAATATATTTCATGACCTCTTTCATGTAGTCAAGCAATTCGGGGAACTCAAATCCTGTATCGGCAAAGACAATTCGATTGACGGGCATATCGGGGTCGTTCAATTCCAACATACGCAGCAACATAGCGGTGCTATCCTTACCGCCTGAAAAACAAACCAAACCGATCTTCTCATCCATAATATCAATCATCCGTGTATGTCTTAACGACCACATCATATTCAAGTTTGGCTTCATCAAGACGTTTCTTAACGTGTTTCACAGCATCCTCTCTTGAGATTTCGTCGCTATGTCGTAGCGACCAGTCTAAGAACCAATCATAGCCCTTAGCACCATATCCTGTATCGAAAGAGATTTTGTGGTCATCAATCAACTGGCCTCGGACACGAAACGCATCTTCCATGTCGCCAGATGTGATGGTAATTTGGCAACCTATTTTGACAGAAACCATCACTTCTTCACCCCAAGTAAAAGCAATCTCGCAACATCCGATTGGCCGCATTGATAGCAATAAACAGATACAGTCAATCCCTTATTGGGATCGGACTTGACATCAGGCAATGCTCGCCATTGATGCTTGCAGGTTTGATCCCCGCTTAGAATCATTCCGAATCCTCAGTAATGAGTTCAAGGGTATCTTCTGGATGCTCAAAGGAACCGTCTTGCAGCCCCTTGTAGCCAAACCATTGACCGTCTGTGCCGACCTCTTGCTCAAAGAGGATAACTGGCGCAGGGAGGCGCAGGGAGGTTCTATTGAACTTCAATTGCGCTCTTGATATGGTTTTGCCTGTGAGTTCTCCGATCTCGCTTCTTTCTTGCTCTAAAGAAACCTCAATCAATTGTTCGAGGTCACGCTCAGTATCTTTCATCCATGCCGCAATATCAGCACCCATGATTTCGTTTCCGTTGGAATCGTAAGATGGCTTTTGACCTGTGACGACATAGACGTGAACGTTTAGTCGGCTGAGTTCTTGGAATGTGTTCATGGCTGCTTGGTATCGGTTCTTTCGGAACTCCCAGTTGAAACGGCCAACCTTAGTGGCCGTCTTTCGACCAGAAACCTCAACCGCATCATCACCAAGTTCCAAATCCTCTATCTTCATTGCAGTTCCACAGATATGCAACCAATGATCCATTCCGTCGAAAACAAACGTCTTGAGGTATGGGTTTGGCATTTTACCGTGAATCTTGAAGTATTCATCCTGAGATTCAGCGACCTCAAGCGCATACAACAAATCATCCATAGTCTTGTTGAATGTTTCAGGGTAATTGAAAGGCACACGGCTCTTGGATGCTTTGTTTGTAATCCAGGGGTTGAGGACAACGATGTTCTCTTGCTTGTCCTTGTGATGTGCTGATACGGTGGAATCACCGCCAGCATCAAAGTCCTCAAGGAAAATCATTGCGCCATTGGCGACTTCCTCATCAGTCAATGAATCAACGAGCATTCCAGATTTACCAGCCTTTCGAGGTCCGACAACGCCACAAAGAACCTTGCGGTCTGTTCGCACGTGGGCTGATCGAGCAGCAGCAATCCGCTTCCATGCAGGGTTGGCTGATTGGGGCAGCGACCATGCACCGTTTGGTGCTGAGGCTACGATTGCATCCTCTTCAAGTTCTAATGGTGCTGAATCCACAAGGGCTTCCATTGGGAAGTCCTCAGCAGCGAATCCAGAAACCATTCCTGTTTGCCTCTCAGCAACAGAAACCCCTGTTGCCGAAATGAGGGGGAGGTTTTGAGCCACCTCAGCAGTTGAAGGGAGGTTTGTAGCCTCAGCCTTCTTCTCTTGCTGAGAAGGTTCTTTGTTCGTATCAACGGGCTTCCAATTGTCTAAAAATCCTGTTCCAGTCATATAATCACCTCAAAAGTTGCTTGTGTGGGAAATGTCGTTTGCATCGTCTGGGGCTTCTTTAGCGACGATGGATCGGAGAGGCATAGCATACACGCTCTTTGCATCCATGTTGAGATTGACGCTGCCATCAGTGCCTTGCCATGTTCGAGAGCGAACAATGACCCACAGGCGGCTTCCACTTGCATAATCACGCCATCCACTGGCCTTCTTGACCTGGAATGCGTGTTGCTTCTCAACAAGGTGTCGGGACACATCAACCCAAAGACTTGCGTTGGCATCCTCTCTTCGGAGGCTGTTTGAAGTAAGGGTGATTGAATGTTTGAATCCACCCTCGGTGTAAAGATTCTCTTTCCCTGCGTGGTCAATGTAATCAACAGTTCCACTGATAGCGAAGAGGGGGCCGAAGTCCTTACCAGATGAAAGGATTTTGCGCTCGGCCATGTGATAATCAAAGACATCGGCCAAATCAACAGACGGCATGAAATTAGCAACGAACTGGTCTGGGGCAAACAAAGAGGCGACCTTTGGGCGGATTGATTCTTCAACCCAATCGAGGCCATACGTTGCATCAATGTCAAGTGCGGTCAATTGGTTCTCATCTGGTTCATCCGATCCAGCAGGTTTCCATGCTTTTTCCATTTCAGCCTTGAAGGTGATTGGTCGAAGCATTTCGAGTTCGGCATCAGCCGCACCGAAAGAACATTCAAGAGTCATAGGAGGCAAAGCACCTTCGCTCAAGAACTTCTCTTGGGTGTTGCCGATGAAAAGCCACTTGCGCTTGACCATGAATGCTCTCTTAGGAGAGCGATTGTCGGCCTTGAGCAAACAGATGTGGGATGCACCATTATTGATGGCAATGACCCAAAGAGGAACTTTGTCATCGGTTGCCGATTCCTTGTAAAGCAGGGAATCATCAGCACTTTTCACAATCCATTCGCTGTTTTCCTTGACAACACGGCCAAGTCCAACGCTTCTGTCGTTTTGCTTGATACCATAGCGTAATGCTTGACCCAAGTTGATTTCGGCTGCTTCAATGGCAGTATCACGCTGGCGTTCCATCATGTCACGTGTTCCATCATAGGCTACGATCATTCCGACCCATGTTTCGCCTTTACCGCCAGAACCCTTTCTTCGGACTGAGTTCACTTCAAATGCTGAGGAAAAGAAATCCATGTCGTCTTCTTCAAGATTAGCGAGGACAGTTCCCGCTTGAGTCCATATTTCAGGGTAATTTTCTTTCACGAACTCGGAGAACGCTTTGAGCGTTTCTTCGTCAGTCCATCCTTTTTGCTTGCTAATTCGGGTTAATGCTTCATTCATCATAGGTTTTCACTTCCGTTGGGATTTATCCGAAGGAGGTTGGGTTCTTAAAGCCTCACTAATGCTCTCGATTTGAGCAAGGGCTTCTTCAACCTCTTCGTAATCAAGGGGTTGCGGCAATATACCATTAAGCCTATCCACCATTTTCAAGCCATTTGACTTTGAACTTAAATTGAAGAAGCGAGAGAACGTATGGCATAATTTTGTGATGTCCTCAGTCCGAACAAAAGTCTGTTTCCAAGTAAGACCGATCTTCTCCAATGTTGAATCTAATTCTTCGGTTCGTTTGGAAAACCAAATAATGGGTCTTACCTCATAACCGCATTTGAACTTAGTTGAAAGTCGGCAGCGTATTTCGCCTCTCAGCAACATAGCCGACATCAAAGTATTCATCATATCACTTTGTTGTAAAGCCATGCTATCGGGTAAAAAATCAGTATCAATATCAGCAAGACCAGACTCAGTGCTGATATTGCGAACATCACCATTGTTAATCTCAGCCATCCTTTAATCCCCTCTTCCTTTACAGCCCATGAAGTCCATGAAAGCCATATTTTAGTCAGTATCTCCATATTCTTCATCCCATCTCTTTGTTAAGGCTTCAATTTCATCTATGCTCACACAGTCATTGAGTCCCGCACGACTGGCGACACCTTTAATCACGCCTTGAATGTAAGCCCCGTAATCACCCCAACCAGATGAAATGACATTGACATTGACAAATACGGGACTGTTCATTGAAACCTGTTCTCCTTCGATTATTTTGTGTGGATTTGTAAATCTCATCAATGACACGGTGGGATCAATATCAACAAGCCCCACATCATAATGCGAATCTCCATCTCGAACAGCGATGCGCCATTTGGAAAGAACAGGCCTGGAAAGCGGATTCTCTTTGACATATAGCCCTCCAACCACCATAAAAACGGATTTATGCACTTGCTCAATGTTCATCAACGCTGATTCATAGACCGAACTTTCGTATGTCAATATACCATTTGCATTCCACAGGATCACTGGTTGTTTAGTTCCAACGTGTTCAAGATAAAACGTAGCATCTTCAATTTCATTCATCGGTTTCAAAGCCCATTTGGGGCAACCGATCTTCTTACGCCTCTTTTCAAATGGCATTGTTTCAACAGAAGGAGTAAGTAAATCAACAAACATCATTTCAATATCCCTGCCACTTGCATATTCGACAAGATAAATCCCCTCTTTAACGCCAGACGCTTCAACAATCATTTGTAGTGTTGAATCTTCATCATCAATCCTTTCACCTGCAACATTGAACAATCTTATGTCGTCTTTGAGAACGTGCAAGGTCATTCTTTCACCTTCTGGAATCTCCAAGTAAGTTCTTCCAAAAGGAATATCTCGAACATTGCATATCGTCGGTGATGGAATCACCATCGGCATTCCTATGGCTGGCCTTAGAACATCGTGAATGCTTTCTTGACGTGATAACCGATCACACACTTTCTCTAAGCCAATCAAAAACGATGCTTTCCTCACGTGCCTCATCAGCCCTCCATTAGCATGAGCCAATGCCTTTGTCACGTCATGCCTATTGATTGCCCCCTGCCTATTGCTTAAACGGTAAAAGAAGCAAAGAAGGTCTTGNGAGGTTATCCTTGAAAACAAAGGTCTTATCAGGCTTGCACGTTGAACATTGTTTTCGCATGATTCTAAAACAGAATGAGTCGTTTCAAATACACGATCTATTATCGCAACGGTTTTGTTTGCTTTGGATAAATCGGCCAACATCGAAATTGGGTTGGGGTTCTCTTCGACTTCTTCTGGATAGAGATCGGTCAAAAGAAAATAGATTTCCCGTAAATCCTCGTCGGAGAGCCTATGCTTTGATGATGGGGCATGACACAGATATGCAATTTTCCATTGACTCAAAGGACACATCAAAAGCATATTTTTTATGACCTTTGATTTGTCTTTAGGTATTGCTTTGCATACCCGTATTGATTCGCTGAAAAGGCGATAGTTCACGCCATCACCTATTCAAGAAATCTTCAAACGATTGCTCATCAGGTATCAGTTCCAGAACAATACCTTTCGCCCAGTCGGTTTCAATCCATATCACGCTGTCCCTTCTCCGATCTTGATTGAATGGTTTAGTTCGTCTTTGAATAACCGACATAGCGGCATCTTTCATGTCGTTGATTGAACGTCTGTTGCCTGTCATGTGTGCAATCAAATAAACACAATCAACAATCAAAGACTTAGGAACTCTTGCTGCTTTCAAACGTGTTCGATTCCAAAGTTCGCTTACAAGATTAGCCGTTTCTTCTGGTAAATCCAAACGTGCAACCATCTGTGCAATGATTTCATTGTGATGCTCAATCCAACGTTCAATCATCATCCATCACCACCATTTCATCTGGCTCATCTTCCCAAGCATCATCATCATGTATGACTTCAACCAATTTATCAAGCAAAGCCCTTGCTTCATCTCTTGAAAGCATGAAGCCTTGTTTTGTATATCCTGTATATCCTCGAACAGATGGAACGACTCGATTCAATCTTAGATTCAATACTCTTGAATTGTATGCTTCACTTGTCATAACATGAAGTTCAAAACCAGGTGTGAACGATGTCGTGACGACACCAAAAACCCTCGATTTGAAATCTTTTTCATCGGCCATCATTCTTCCTCTTTCGCAATTTGTATTTTCTGTTGGTTTATTCGATAGCCTCGATCATCAACAACAATGTGAACGCCTTTCAATGTCGGCTCTATTGTTTGTTCCTCTCCGCAACATGGGCAGGTCAATGATTCTGGAACTTTCACGTATTGTTGTGCTGGACTCAGTGATTCGACACGGAATACTGCGCCACACCGATTGGCGCACACTGATACCATGCCCACCAATTCATCAGGAATGTTGATTTCGCCATCATTGTCAGTCGCCATGAGAACGGCTTCTTTTACCTCCCATCCTATGTTATCAGCGAGCGTCATAATCCAATGGTGATTGTCAAAGACCGATTGGCCGAACTCATTTGTTTTAGGGTGTGAAAAGTGAATCTCTCGAAGAGTCAGTTCCTTAACGCCAGTTCGGACATAAGCACCAACATTCGGCAAAACCCATCGGCCATCGCCAACAGATAGAGAGTTCCAAAGGTAATATGCCCATTCAATGTCTTCTTGATCGGGCGGTGGCATTTCAGTCATTGAACATCCACCTCCGACATTGTTTGCATTGAACTATTTGTTCGTGCTTTCCTGTAAATGGATTGAACCTCTTATCGGCCAATTTCATTTCATTCCCGCAATCAGGGCATTTGTGTATTTTGATTGTGTAATCACCCATTTATTCTTCCTCCGATTCAAACCTGCATTTTTTAGTGGCAATATAAGTGCGACAAAAACGATAACCAGGGTGAGCATTCTCATTGCATTCTTTACGAATACATGGTCGAGAAGTAAGCCTCATTCCTCTTCATCCTCCAAAGTGTTTCTCACGTTGGCAGCAAAGAACCTCATGCCGCTTGAATCAACATGAACACGTTCCCAACGCCATTCTCGTTTGTCGTTGTTTTGACGGAACATCAAATCCTCCACTAAGTATTTTTCAACATCCTTGAGTATTTGCTTTTTATCTAATGAAGAATGTATTCCGATCAACACCTCTCGCCAACCTGCATTGTTTGTTGGTGAAATCACAAGGTTTGGTTGATTGTTCATCAATACAAACAGGCTTCCATCTTCGGTTTCATTCTCTAAGACTTCAAATTGCGTTTGTATCTCAATCCCTCCTGTTGTTTCAAATCTTTAATTTTGATTATTCGAGTATCAATCTCATTCAAAGCATCGAACTGTTCAACGCCCGACAAATCTTTGAATCGTGCGCTGCCAAGAAGCATTCCACGATCCGCAAACAATTCAACAAGCAATTCATCGTATGCTGAAATAAAGTTCTGGTGATCACTGAGAATCCTTGCGGCTTTTTCGATGTCACGCTTTACAAAAGGCCACATTATCTTAACCCAAAGCGGTTCGGCAATTAAAGCCTCACTGTTCTTTAATCATATCTTTAGTGGTTATTGCATACCGATGATATGAGATATGCCAACGCTGATAAGCAACCCAACGTGCAATCAAGTTGATTCTGTTTTTAGGATATTTGCTGCCGCAATAAGGGCAATATCGGAATCCCTCTAAAACCCAATTGAGATCGACTGGATGGCCGCACTTCCAAAGTGCAGATATTTTGGCCGATGGTTTGCGTGGTCTTGCTTCTGGAATCTCAAGGACTGGGATAGGCGCAGGGGCTAATTTGTCCTGTTCCTGTTCCATCCCTTCACGCCCAATCTTCACCTAAGAACGAACTATTCTCATCAAAAGTTTCATCTAACTGTATAGTCACAGGTATGCCCCTCAAATGTTGATCTTCGGCTTCTTCCTTATTCGACCATTCACAGGCTTCGCATTTATCCTCTTTCGGATTTCCTCTCCCGTCATTCATTTTAGGATGGCCGCACCATTGGCAATCTGTCACTAAATCACAAGTTCCAAAGAATGCGCCAGGGGTCATGTCGTATGATTCATCATCAGTTCTCAATTGGAAGTGTTTCTTCCAGTCAATGGCCGACCAAAGGATCGGCGTTGCTTCCCATCCTTGACTCGCAAACGATGAAAAGAAAATCGCACAATCAACGTGTTTAGGATTCATCATATCGAAGTTCGCTGATACGTCATCTTTTGAAATCCAGCCCCGAAAGCCGTTTTCATCAATGAATGCAATGGCACGTTCCTCATCAAGAGCATAGTGTGGCAAGTCCAGATACGGGATGAATGCGATAACATCTCCTTTGCTTGGTCGAGCCTCGTATGAGCCTAAGAATTGGCGGCTTTCCCTGCATCGCATGAAAGACACCATGATCGGTGAAAGCGGTGCTTTCGGGAACTCAACAAGTGTCGCCATTTCAATTCCTCATGGATGGTAGCATCTTCACTACACTTTTCGCTGGACCTGTTAGAATCAATAAGTCTTGCCCTTCATCATCAAAAGAAATCTCCCATCGAGATGTGTTGGTGAACTCCTTCTCGCCCTGTTCGTTTTCAAACCATCTTCTGGCGGGAATCATCCTCATCCATGAAGGCGGTTGCCCATAGACTGAATGAACCATGACCCACACTTTGTTTGCTGCGGATCGGGATTTAGGTTTCTTTTCATACGTGGTCATCTTTGGGCCACTGTTTTGCTTTGGTCGGTTCATTCAACCGCCTCCAAAACACCTGTTCGCATCCATTCATCCTGTATCACACCACGAAGGGCTTCAATGACACCATCACGGTTCACGACAGGCACACCATCTAAGGTTTCATCACATTCGGCCAATGAGCCGATGAGCCTTGTCAATTCACTAACCATCTCGTCGCTCATTTCAAAACCCCATTGCGTTTGAAAAATTGAAACCATCAATGTCTTTGGTTGCTTCATCGTTTTCACGTTGTAGTTCGACTTCCTCATCATGCGCTGCTTGAAGTCCATAGTGGCCTTCTGGCATCACTGGATTGCCTGTGTATTCCGCCCAATGCTGTTCGGATGCAAACCAACGCTCGCCAATGGCGGTCATGGCAATGAACTTTCCAGGCTCGGCTGATACAACACAACGCCCATTCTTTCCTTCAATGGCTGCAATGGGGGTGTCGATCATTGGAACTGGCGTGAAATCACGTTCTTCGAGGCGAGCATACGTTTCAATCATCGCCTCAGCATTCATGGCCTTAATCATAGCATAGTCGGCTTCAATTTCAGCATCGGTTTGCTCAGGTGCATATTCTGGTTCATCATCAATCAATGCCTCAAGAGGTATTGGATTGTCTGTGATGGCTGGAACGTTCTCAATGGGCTTTGCCTCATAGATTGCACGTTGAGCCGAGCGTTCATTTGTTTGTTCAAACCATTCATCATCCTCAGCCATACGGACAGCATGACATTCTTCACAAATCCAATCGGGGGCATCATCAACGGCTTGTTCCTTTGAGATTGGAGTTCCGCAATCAGGGCAAGCGTGGAGGGATGGATCGGTGTCGTCAGCCTCTTTGAGAACTGGCGCATCGTCATCAACGGTTGGCCCACCAAAGGGCAAATCCCAAGCCTCACTAACCCTGAAAGAGATTGGTCGGCCACGTGCATAACGACCCGTTGGGGAACGCTCACAAGTGATGAGAAGGCGGAGGTTGTCGTTCAAGTTGAATCCGAGTTCGGTCCAGCCGCCACCGTGAACATTGTGTTCAATGTGATCCTCAGCCGTAATACTTGCCTCGAATTGGTCCAACACTCGCTTGATGGTTTGCACATGGCAACCTGCGAGTTCGGCAACATCCTCAATCGTGCGATTTGTTTCAAGCGGTCCGTCGTTGGAAAGCCAAAGAGAGAACATTTGCCACTTGATCCATTCAGTGGGTTGCTTCTTGAAATTGTGTGGGTTTTCCACGATCTCATCATCCACAGGTGGCGTTGGGTCAGCAACAACAACCACCACTTCTTCAACGTCATCGGTTTGCGGGGAAGCAACCTCTATCGAAGCGGGTTCAGGCTCAGTAAGGGAATGTGATACCCCGCCAACCTCCTGTTCCTCTTTGGGTGTGGAATCGTTAGCCAACAGTGCATCGGCTCTTGCAGCGAGTAAATCAACAGGTGATGAAATCGGCTCAATTGCGATAACTTCAACCTCATCTGGCTTCTCTTCGAGTTCTTGAACATCAATGGTGAAATGCAATTTTACGCTGCCAGCCGACTTGCTGAGGAATGTGCGCTTGAAGGATTCCATCATCTCGCCAACAGCAATTGGGTGGCGGAGGTCTGGAAGTAAGGATTGGTCGATCTTGACCCTGCCTTCATCATTGACTTGCATGGCATTGTTGATTGCTGCATTGATGCCCTCAGCCCATTTGTAAGCAATGGTTGGGTCGCCTTCGCACATATCAATGAGAACGTCAATATACATGCCAATCAACCATTCTCTCGGAATGATTGCAGGTGTGGCTTTGTCGCTCATACCCACTGGAATTGAAACCATCGCTTTGCTTTCATCGGTTGGTTCAACCGTGAACAATTGGTTGCCAACACGGATTTGAATATCGGAACGTTGAACTTCGGCAATGGGCTTGCTGCCTCGGTCTTTGCGTTCCTCTTTGTTTAGATGAATACCATTGGTCGTCTGGTATTGTTTGGTGAACACGTCACCAAGCAATTTCAATACTGGACCAATATCGGGGGTCAATTCAATGTTTTCGGCAACTTCGGTAATGTCTTTACGGCTCATATTTCTCACTTACTCCTGTGTGGGGCAACCAATCCACATAGAGCAGGGTATATGAACATTTAGGACTCGGCAAGTAATTTCCACGAATTAGTTCCTTGATCTTCAAGTTCAGGATATTGTCGTAAAAGTGTTGCATTCAATCCCCACATAGAGATTCGATACCGATCTCCTTTGATGCCAACCATTTGAGGTGCTTCTTCCGAAGTATGGCCCACCAATTTCACAAAGACTTGCTCTTTACCCAGAACGTTGTTGAGACTGTTTGTGGTGACTCCATGACGCATACTGTAAGGGCTTGAACGGTCATTAAGATAGTCGAAAATATCCGCCGTAGTAAGGTTCCCCAAGTCTTTCATCATTTGAATTATCTTAACTCTCGCTCGACTTGTTCTCGCCATAACTTGAAGGAAGGACCATTCGGACTTAAACCCTCACATTGGAGGCATTGGTGGCCCACCAGGAGATGGATTCATTCTAATGACATCATCAATTCGGAGAATCATAATTGCTGCTTCTGTTGCTGAGGTCAATGCTTGAACGTGTAGTGCCAACGGTTCAACAATTCCTTGTTTCATAGCATTATGAGGGTGTTCTTTTGTTTGAGGATCAACGTCAATGAAATACGAATAATCGCCATCAGCATTATTTTTGCACAAAGCGAGTAATTCATCAACAGGATCGAGTCCAGCATTCTCAGCAATCGCTGAGGGTATTTGTAGCAAAGCATCAGCAAAAGCATCAACGGCCATTTGAACACGGCCTTCTGGTCGGCAATGCTTCTTTAGAGCGTTATACAGGTATGCTTGAGTAGCACCGCCGCCCAAAAGGAATCCTTCATTCTTCTTCATCAGCCACGCCACGCCGACACAATCTTCGAGCGCACGTTCCACTTCTTCGGCAACGTGCTTTGTTGCGCCACAGGCAACGATTGTTTGAATTGGCGAGCCTTTTGTTGTCAATAATATCAAATCGTGATCGAACTTACCAGATACAAGGAAGTTGCATTGTGCCAAATCGAAGTCGTCTATTGGATTTGTAAGGCTGGAAACGATATTCCCCCGACCAATCCGACTGGCCGAATCAAGGTCGGACTTCTTAACAGAATGAACGGCTGAAATGTTATGCTTTTTGAGGTAATGCAAAGCGAGGTCGTCAATTTTCTTTTGGGTCAAAACAACATTTGCGCCAGATTGGTGAATCAATTCCACCATGTCACGTATTGCGTCTTCTTCTTGTCGAAGGAACTCTTCAACCTGTGCTGGATTGGTAATTTGAACCTGAGCATCTATGTTGGTTTTCTTTGGCTCAATAGCGCAATCCAAAAGGAGAATCTTTGCGTTTTCCACTTGACGTTCCATTGTTCCGCTTGCTAAATCTCTCTCGATCACGATACCAGGCAATCGGTATGTATCTTCTTCATTTGTTCCGCTTGCTGAGGTATAATGAATGTCTTCAATGGAGTTGGCGTTCAAAGTGGCTTCCTCGGCCATCGTTGCCAATTTATTTTGGATTCCTTCGGCTGATTTGCCAGTTATGGAACTGAATGCTGCGAGATAGGCTATGCTCTTTAGCGAATCCTCGTATTCGTATGCCATCTCCGAATTGATTTTTGAAAGACCTTCTAATTCAGTTATGCAAAAGTCTCTTGCAGTTCGGAATCCTTTGCAGATCGTGGTTGGATGAATGCTCTTATCCAACAAACGTTCCGCTTCTTCGAGAAGTGCGCCAGAAAGAACCACCGCACTTGTTGTTCCATCGTAGCATTGCGCTTCTTGAGTCTTAGCCACTTCAACAATCATCTTGGCTGAGGGATGCTCAATGCCAATCTCTCGAAGTATTGATACTCCATCGTTGGTAATGAGGACATTCCCAGTAGGATCAATGAGCATCTTATCCATGCCCAATGGTCCAAGAGTTGTTTTGATAGCAGCACCAACCGCTTTGGCGGCTTGAATGTTGCTTCTTTGGGCTGCTGAACCGTTTGTTTGTTCAGTTCCCTTTTGCATGATATACACAGGCTGTTGGCCGTTGTTCGCAGGTTGCATGGTCATGGCGTATTGGTGTCCTTCTTATCAAGGCTCACACACCATTCGGCATTAGGTTCACCCTCGTAGCCATCACGCCATTGAGGTTCAAGATAAGACCTGCGGCAATATCCACAGACTTCTATTCCAGATTGATACTTGGAGTCCAACAGGGCATACGTCTTGTTAATGTCCCACTTTACTCTTGATGTGATTTTGCCCCATTCTTCACTTGTCAATGGATCGGCAGGGCTTCCATCAGCCATGACTCGGCCACCGCCAACGATGCCGCCTCCAACGAGTGCTTTTGCTTTGAAAGGTTTCTTCCCTGCATGACTCCTATGAGGTGTGCATTGAGAACAGTTTCCATCCTTTCGAGAGGGCATCATTTCAAGCAGGGGTGAATCTGGACCCATTGAATGAAATGTAGTCATCTCAAGCCTCCATTTTCCATTCGTCGCCATCTTCGTCTTTTCCCGACTTCGATGCCCTTATGACACCTGCTTTGACAATTTCTTCCATAGCATACGACCACCGCCAAGCCACAGGCTCAGGGGCGATAATGTAGCAATTAGGATCGGGAGGTATAGGTTGTTGAATCCATTCTTCAAT
>JGI24513J20088_1000021_pt1 | contig 48456 bp, 43 predicted proteins | sample LinPmetageLP36_FD_20088 | JGI IMG/M metagenome (IMG submission 20088)
GCCAACCGGGTGCAGGTCGGCATGGTCGGCATCAACGTGCCGATCCCGGTGCCGGTCGCCTATCACAGCTTTGGCGGCTGGAAGCGCTCGGCCTTTGGCGATACCAACCAGCACGGCATGGAAGGCGTGAAATTCTGGACCAAGATCAAGACCATCACCCAGCGCTGGCCAGACGGCACCGCCGATGGCGACAACAAGGATGCCTTCGTCATCCCGACCATGGGCTAGACCGGGACCAAGCTCCGGTTCCGCCGGAGTTGGAAATCAGGAAAGTCGGTCCGGAATGCTGCATTTACCCGCGTTCCGGACCGAAATAAAAGCCATGGATATTCGCTCGATCCTGATGGCTCAGCGGCCTTTATATATCCGGGCAATCGGGCAATATTGGCTCCGGATTGGTCAAGCAGAGATACTTATTCCCGAAAATGGAAAAGCCTGCTGGTTGTCATGAAGCCGACGCAAATTTGAAGCAGATACTGCCTTTCACTCCTGGGTCTGGTGAAAATGACAGAGGCTTGGGACCACTCAGTATTTCGGAGAAGTGAGTTCGAAAAAAACGATCTCGCGCAAGCGATTGACTATCGTATTTCACGCTAGGCTCTGTCTCCAGGCGTGACCGTTGCAGCTGAAATCAAGGCAGGCAAAAGGCGGGGCATATAATATTTTCTATCGGCGATTTCTGCACGACTTGATGAAGCGGGGAGCGAGAGGTGAAGAAATATCCCGTGGTTAGCCGAGCAGGCGCAGATTCAGCGGATTCGGTAGTCACCTCTCTAAGCTGGATGAGATACTCACCTTTATGTTGTCCACTTTATTATCTTCTGGTCCTCAGCATCTCTCTGATAACATTCATCATTACTGGTAATTCGATGACTTTTACCGGAGTTGTTTTTGTTGCGCTGATGGCGCTGCGATGGAAATGTTTCGTGTTTTGGGGGCAGCGAGCGGCATTGATTTCCAGTCGACGTGTTTTTGTCAGAGGGGCTACTCCCGCTTTCGGGTTGCCAATATCAAAAGTGATTATGAAAAATCTGGTTCAGCCACCGCTGTGGAATTACATTTCTCCCTACCGTTTCACATTCCTGGACGGCAAGCCAGCGTCAAAGCTATTCCTCGCGGATAACTTCAGTTTATTCTCCCTGTCTTGGAGGAACCAATATTATTTCAAGGCTGTCTTGAAGGGGTAACGTCAATTGTTGCTGGCAACAGTTTAAATACCAATGCACCGATGCTGCGGGCTCGAAGACGGTGACATATGAACCGACGACCGACTGACACAACATACCGACGATCGGTTCCGATGGCTCTTGTCCTTGCTACGGTCGCACCCTTGACTTCATGCGCGTCATTGCCTCAAGCATGTCGCGCGCTCGATCCTGATTTGCCGATAGCCGATCAAGATCTGACTTATCTCACCTGCCAAGCCGAACAAGGAAGCCAGCCTGCCCAATTGGCTCTCGGCAAGAGATATGAACTGGGTGACGGCGTCAAAATCAATTATCGACGGGCGGCTGAACTTTATAAACCGGACATGATGCATATCACAAGATGATGAATGCGTCAGGATCAATCCCATCATTTAAATATGATCCCGTCTGATAGCTTGGCAGTGAATATTAGATGTAGCAATCAAGGCTGACTGGATTTGGCGCCAGGGCAGGCCATGCTTTGTCCATGTTGGTGCGCTGGCGGATCAGCGCCTTCATTCCCCGTGTAACGTGCTTTTCAATCGCACTGGTTGAAATATTGTATCGCTCGGCCAGAGACTTCAGGCTCAATCCTTCCAGTCGCATGGCGATGATGATTTCTCGCGTCCGTTCGGGCAGCGCGCCAAGCGCTGCTTCGGTCGCGTGCATGTCTTCCCGTGAGAGCAGGATGCGCAAGGGCGAGAGTTCGTCGAGCGGATGGTAGGTGTCGGATAGTTCGCAATGGCCGGCAGCGCAGCGGCTTGTCTCGCGGCGGTGTCGATCGACGACCGCCGCGTTGGCGACCTGAAAAAGATAGCTTCTGGGGTGGGTTACGCTGGTCCCTTCGGTGCGGCGACACAGGCGCAGAAAAATATCCTGAAGCACATCGTCTATGTCAACGACCGGCACACGCCGAGCGAGATATCTGCGGACGTTGGGAATGAATGGTCGTATTTCCTCGAAGAGATCCGGAGCAGGATTGCACGAGCAATTCTCCTGATCGTCGGGCCAGACATCTTCCGCGCATATATTATCATGGGTTTGATTATCGTCTGTTGATAATGTCATAGGCGAGACCTCCCTGCCGGGATTCGCCAACCCAATCCGATGCTTCCCAAAGATGACATGCCGCTTTCCTCCTGTGGTCAATAATGTGACAGAGGCAAAAGCAAAAATCTTCACAGGTTTTGTCGAAATTTTCTGCAATATTGGGATATTTATCCCGATATTGTAAATAATATCGATATTTTGCACACGTTATACGATAAATATCGAGTAAAATGTCCTAATTCTCAGATCGGGATCGAATCGATTTTTGTGCGTTGCGGAACAGACAGGTCTCTATGAAAATTCTTGGTGGGGACGCGGAGCGCCATCGCGTCTACACAACTATAGCGATGACTAGGGAACGCTATGCTGCGGGGGGACGATATGCCGCAAACTTGGCGTATATTGACAGCACTGGTGGCCGGAATTGCGGGCGGGGCGCTTTGGGTTGCGATGAAAGGGACGGGGCTCCATGGCGCCATTTCGACGGGGGAGCTAATCGGCGGCTTGTGGCTCGATTTGCTGCGGATGACGATCATTCCGCTCGTCGTTGCCCTGCTGATCACCGGGATTTCCCGGACCGCTGACAGTATGCGGGGCGATCGCCTGGCGCTCAAGTCCGTGTTGTTCTTCCTCGGACTTCTCTGGCTGTCAACGGCAATCGCGGCCGTTGTCGTTCCCGCCCTTCTGATGATCTGGCCAATGCCGGGACAGGCAGCCGACGCCTTGAGGGCAGGACTCATCCAATCACATGAATCAGTTGGTGCCATACCCGGCGTGGCCGACTTCCTGAGGTCGATTGTGCCGACCAATCCCATTGCTGCGGCGGCCAACGACGCCCTGCTGCCGCTTATATTATTCACGACAGTCTTCGCTATTGCGGTGACGCGGTTGCCGGTCGAACGGCGGTTGCCGATCACGGAATTCTTTGCCTCTATCGCCGACGCCATGCTTGTCATTGTGGGCTGGGTGCTCTGGCTCGCACCTGCGGGCATTCTCGCCCTTGGATTTGTTGTTGGCGCGCGGGCAGGCACGTCAGCAATTGGTGCGCTCCTCCACTATATGATAATTGTTTCTTCCGCCGGACTCTTCGCGTGGGCACTTGCCTATCCTGTCGCGACGGTCATGGGGCGCATTTCTCTTTTTGGATTCGTCCGGGCGGTGGCCCCGGCTCAGGCGGTCGCGCTCAGTACCCAATCGTCGCTGGCGTCTCTCCCTTCGATGCTGAAGAGCAGTCAGGATCTCGGTGTCCCCGAGGGCGTAGCCGATGTCTCATTGCCGATTGCTGTCGCGATTTTCCGCGTGACCAGCCCGGCGATGAATCTCGCCGTAGCGATCTATGTGGCGCACTGGTTCGGTATTGCACTTGGACCTGCAACGATCGCGGCAGGCGCAGCTGTGGCGGCTGTGACCACCATCGGTTCGGTCAGCCTGCCAGGCCAGGTGAGCTTCCTGACGTCCATTACCCCTGTCGCCGTTGTCATGGGGGTCCCGATCGAACCGCTGGCGCTGCTTGTGGCAGTCGAAATGATCCCCGATCTTGTGCGCACCGTGGGTAATGTCACGATGGACGTGGCTGCCACTACGGCAATTGCGCGGACTGAAAAGCTTTTGGAGCGTGATCAACCGGATGTGGAGCTTCCCGACGCCATTCCGGCGGACGAAGGGCCACCGCTGCGGCCCGCTTCGGTCGCGGCAAGCAATGATGCCTGACGCTGCCCCGGTGCGGATCAACGTTCATAGTTTCACGGCAAAATTTGGCGCCAGGATCAGTGCTCGAACAAGTGCTTCTGTCGGAAGCTTTCCTTGATTTTTGCGTGCCTGAACTCTACTGTTGTGGCCTCGATCATCCGGTCGGCAGGTCCAGCAAATTGGTCACCGGTGTCAATGGCAAAGTTGTCGCAGGAAGACACGTCGGGCAGCGTGTGCCGGGCGACAACAATATTCTGCTACGGGAAAGGGCATCGCAATGACGCGCGTAAAACTTGATGATGCCGACATCAGAATTCTGGCGGTTCTCCAGGAAGACGCGGCGCTTTCCATCGCCGAGGTCGCACTGAGGGTCAATTTGTCGCACAATGCCTGTTGGCGGCGGATGACGCGCCTGAAGGAAGTCGGTGTGATCACGCGGCGAGTCACATTGCTGGATGCGAACGCGCTTGGACTCGATCTTACGGTTTTTGTCAGCATCCGTGCGGCAGAGCATTCTGATGAGTGGCTCAAAAAGCTCACCGCCGCGATCAACGAGATTCCCGAGGTCGTCGAATTCTATCGGATGACCGGCGATGTTGATTATCTGCTCAAGCTGAGAGTGGAGAGCATGGCCGCCTATGACATGGTCTATCGGCGATTGATCGGCGCGGTCCGTCTCTCCGATGTAAGTGCATCATTTTCGATGGAAGAGATCAAGTGTACGACGGCGCTCCCTCTCAAACGGACGCCACCGGCATAGATAGGGCGGGGGGCCGGGGGGCCGTTTGAGCAAGTCAATATATCAGGGCGTTCCCAGATAGCGGTCGCGCAAGTCGAGCGCCCTCGACGTCATGGGCTGCTCGCGTCCGTCGATGAAAATCGCGACAGGCTGAGTAAGCGGCTCAAGAGGGTCGCCGTCCCAAATGACGAGATCGGCGATCTTGCCAGGCGCGATTGAGCCCAGCTGGTCATCCACGCCAAAGATGCGCGCCGGCCCCAAGGTAATTGCCTTGATGGCAGCCGCGTAGGGAAGACCCCGGGAAACAGCGACACCGGCATTGTACCGCATATCCCGTACCCGGTGCCCGGCATCATTGCCGCTGAATGCAATCTCGACGCCCGCGGCCTCCAGCAACGCGGCGTTGTGCAAGGTTGCCCCCAACATTTCGAAATTGGAAGGAATATTCGAGGTCGGATTGAGCAGGACAGGTACGCGTGCCGCTGCGATCTCGGGTGCGACCCGCCAAGCCTCTTCGGCACCCTCCAGGATGATTTTGAGTTGATAGTCCCGGGCAAGTTTGAGCATCTGCCGAATGTCGGCAGCGCGATGGACGGAGACGATCAGTGGCATCCGGCCTTCCACGACGGGGACCAGCGCTTCGAGATCGGCCGGGGAAAGTCCGACTTGGTCCTTGTCATAGGCGAACTTGCGGGAGCGGTAGAGCTTCACATTATTGAAAATGATCCGCAACTGGACGAATTCCGCCGCGCGGGAACCGCCAGCGCGTTCGCCTCCTCGTTCGCCGAGCTCCAGTACCATGCCAAGTTTCGGCCTGAACAATATGCTGCTTCCCTCGCCCAGAGAGATCATGGCGGCCTGGCCCGCGAAGGGCAGTTCGCGCTCTTCATTGCCATCGTCATAGCCCGGCATGGTGACGCCGCGGGTGACGCCGCCCAAACGGGCGACCGGTATCAGGGTCGAAGCAGGATTCAGACCATATTGCACATCGAAAGCAGCGCTGATTTCGGAATTTCGGGTACGTCCGTCTACAGTACCCCGCACAGAACTGACTTCCATCAATCCGAGCGCCGTATCCGTTGCGATCAGGCCCGAGGTCACACGTCCACCCCTAGCGTCTATGATCCGTGCATTGTCCGGCGCTGATATGCTCGCGCCGGCGGCGAGGATCTTTCCATCGCGCAAGACGACGGTGCCTTTTGGTACCTCGCCCACCGGTCCCGCAGTGAGGATATGGGCATTGACGATAGCGATGGTTTCCGCGCGAACAGGGGCGGAGACCGCCAAAACCGCGGCGGTGACGGCAATGATGTTCAGGAAGCGGCGGATCATGTCACTGTTCTCCATTGGGCTGGCCGAGCTCGAAATCGGTACGGTGCTGAAGGGACGGGTTTCCGGCTTCATGAACAAGCGCGCCGTCGATGAAGACTTTTTCGGCAATGGCGTAGACACTGAAAGGATTGCTGCTCCACAGAACAACGTCGGCCATCTTTCCAGCTTCAAGGGTGCCGGTGCGGTCATCGACACCCATGATTTTTGCAGGATTGGCGGTGAACCATTTGATGGCCTCCGCTTCGGAGATGTCGATGCCTGCTCTGCGCCCGGCGGCGAGGGCGATGGCGCTCTCGACATTGAGACGTTGGATCATCCGCTGCTCATCGGAATGGATTGCAACACAGGCACCGGCCTTGGACAGGATCGCTGCATTCTCTTCAATTGCGTCATAGGCTTCCATCTTGAAGCCCCAACGGGTTGCCCAGGTCGCAACGCAGATGTCGTTTTCGGCCAGAAGCTCAGCAATCTTGTAGGATTCCACCGCATGATGGAAGGCGCGGATCTTATATCCGAATTCGGAGGCGACATCAATCATCACCGCCATCTCATCGGCGCGATAGCAGTGGTTCTGGACGAGAATCTCACCCTTGAGAACGCCGGAGAGTGTTTCCATCGCAAGATCGCGTTTCGGAGCATCCGCTTTTTCGCCGCGCGCGAGTTTCTTCTCATATTGATCCCATTTTCGGGCATATTCACCGGCGTCAATCCAGCTGCGACGAAAGCCTGCCACGTTGCCCATGCGGGTTGCGGGCGCGCGACCGCGGCTGCCGTAACGGCCCTTCGGATTCTCGCCGCACGCCATCTTCAGCGTATAGGGTGCATCAGGAAATTTCATTGCCTGCATCGTGACGGCAGGAACGTTTTTGACCGTCACTCCGCGACCCCCGAACAGATTGGCGGATCCCGGAAGGATGAGCAGGCTGGTAACACCGCCAGCGCGTGCTTTGGTAAACACCGGATCCTGCGGCCAAAGCGAATGTTCCGCCCAGACATGCGCGGTATAAGGATCGATATTCTCGTTCCCGTCGGCGTGCCCCTGGACGCCGGGTGCAGGAAAGACACCGAGATGTGAATGGGAATCGATGACGCCCGGCGTCACCCATTTTCCGGTCCCGTCGATGACGGTAGCGTTAGCGGGTGGCGTGACATTTGTGCCAACAGCGACAATCGTGCCTTGATCCATGACGATTGTACCATTTTCGATCAGTTTTCCCGTCGCGGTCAGAATGGATGCATTGACGATCGCGGTGGTGGTAGATGGCAAGGGCGTGTAGGTGCTGGGGAAGGCCGCAGCGACCGCGCTTGTGGGCGCTGCAGGCGATATGTCGCCGCCGGGGGTGGCCATCGGTGCGGTGGCACAGCCCGCTAACAGCGCGAGCGACGCGCAGAGCAGGCTGGCCCTCCCGATATTGCGCCGCGATGACTGATGATAGGTTTCCGTGGGCTGGCTTGTCATGTTGTCACCTTAGTTCGGATCTGTGGAGAGCTGTATTCTGCGGCCACCCCGCTTTATGCGGAGTGGCCGAGAGCCAGGAGGTCAGAAGGTTTTGCTGACATTTACATACCAGTAACGCGGCAATGGGGAATGGAGCGACCCGTCGTAACCCAAGGCACTGGAATCCCTGGGCGGTTGCGCATTGGTTATATTGCGCGCGCCAACCCGGAACCTTGTGCCATCAAGGCCCCCATCTTCGAATTCATACTGAACATAGAGGCTGGCGGTGGTGTATGCTTTAAGCAACAGGTTCTGGGCGCTGGCGTCGTCGGATGTGATATCATCATCAATGACGCTGCCGACATAACGGACCGATGCTCCGGCGGTGAACTGGCCCAGATTCCATGTCAGGGAGCCCGTAGCGCGCCATTTCGGGAATCCGTCATCGCGGATCTGATTGGCGGATTCGGGGATGATCGTGCCGCTATCGATCACTCCCGCATCTCGAGCGTCAATCAGCGCCTGAATATCTGGCGAAACGTCGCGAAAATATTCCAGCAGATAGGCCACGTTGGCACGGAATCTGAAGCTGCCGATACCGGTATCGTGCAGTCCCATATCGAGGCCAAAATCTATGCCCCGGACTTTCTGTGGTTCGAGGTTGCGATACTGGTCGTCAACATATTGAACCACGCCGACCGGATCAAGGCCGGTGCCAGCGAACAAATCAATATCATCCTGCGTCACCGGGCGGCGGACCACAGCGGGATTGCTCGATCCCTGCAAGCGAGCCAGATAGTCAAGGATCAGCGCATTGCCTTCACCAAACACGCCGACGATGCCTTTCTGCTTAACCTGCCAATAATCTGCAGTGAAGGTCGTGCGCAGATTGCCGGAGTTGAGAAATTCTGGCTGAAGCACGGTGCCGACCGTGAACGTGGTTGAGGTTTCGGGTTTCAGGTCGGGATTTCCGACGCGCCGGCCAGTAGTCGCGAAGCGATAGGGCAGACCTCCAGAACTGCACGGGCTGAAGCTGGTGATAGCCCCCGACCGCAAGCCGGCCTCGCAACGAATCCAGTCGGTGCGGGTATTACCACGCTCGACGACTCCCGTGTTGGTCTGCTCCAGATTCGGGGCGCGAAAGCCTTGCGCCCAAGAGCCACGGATGCGCCATCCTTCGAACAAATCCCATGCAGCAGCCACCTTCGGCTTGGCAATGCTGCCGAAATCCGAATAATGTTCATAGCGTCCGGCAATCTGCAGATCGAAGCTGCGGATCAGCGGCACTTCCATGTCCGGAGAAATCAATGGTATGGCAAGTTCCGTGAACGCAGCAAACACTGTGCGCGACCCCCGCGCATCGGGAGTGGGGCTGACTCCGTAAAGCGCGCTGGGTTGCACCTCTCCGGTTACCGTGTCGGTCCAGGTGATCGTGCCATCGACAAGATCACTGCGATTCTCAAAATAGGAATCGCGGCGTAGTTCGGTGCCAAACGCAATGCCGACATCGCCTGCCGGCAATGCAAGCAGATCGGGCCGGGATGCGCGGAAATCCCATTGTGCGAGCGTGGAGCGGCCTGCCCGCACCGCATCGACGCGAATTGCATCGAGCGCAGCCTGGTTGCTGGGCGTTGTATCAAGCCCGGTCGGATCAGCCGGGTTGCCGCCGTTGAACGGGTTGTAAGCATCGGGCGTCGACAGCGCCAGATTTTCCTGCAGCGCGATAGCGCTGATCCCGTTTTGCTGGTCACGCACAGTGGCCTTGGAATAAAGCAGGGCGCTTTCCCAGTCGAAACCCAAGGCTTCGCCGCGCAGTCCGCCAAGTATGCGGAACTGTTTGTTGGTGACATTGACAATACTCGGCCCAAGGTCGGTGAAGCGATAGCTGGTAATCGTTACGGGCAGGCCTTCGACGGGTGCATCGATGCCGGGCAGGCGGTTGGGATTGACGGTGCCATCGGCAAAGGTGACCGGGCCAAAGGGGTTCCAGTAATTGGACGCCGGTACCGACATCCGGATCGAACCGATGGTGAATTGGCCATCCTGCACGCTGCGGGTTTTTGCCTGGTAATAGCCCGCCTCACCGAACAGGGTGAGGTTGTCGGTAAGATCGTAGTGGGCGTTCCCAAAGACGTTGATCCGATCAAGTTCCGGCTGGATTGAAATCGGGTAATTCGCCAGAAAATCCCACCGCGTGTTGCGATCTGCGCCGGTGGTCGACCGGTTGCCATTGTCGATACAGATGCCGTTGGCCAGCACAGCCGAACATCCACCATTGGCGGTTGGCTGGATCGAAAATGTACCGCCACCCGTAGTGATGTCGGTTGCACCCTGACGTACACGCACTCCGCCTACGGTGGTGAAATTGCCCCACGGCGCCTGAGTGCTTCTGTTATCAAGACTGTCATCGCCTTCAAAGACAGTGCCAAGGAAAGGCTCGTCGAAACGACGATCGGCCGAGCGGGTCCAGTCCAGATCATTCGATGTCAGCGCATCGCGATGGATGTAATTGAACAAGACCGAGATATTGCCGCGTGACTGGGCGAAATCGGTGCCGAGATAGCCTGAACCGCTATATTCGCGCATGTCGGTACCTTCTGCGCCGCCATATTGCATGCTCAGGGCACCGCCGTTGATATTGTCGCGCAGAATTGTGTTGACCACGCCGGCCACTGCATCGGTTCCGTAAAGCGCTGCCGCGCCATCGCGCAGGACTTCCACCCGCTGTATACCGAAAACGGGGATTGAGTTGGAGTTATAGGTGATCACGGGGGCCAGCGACGCGCTCGCCTGGCTGCTGGGATGCTGAACAAGGCGGCGGCCATTGATCAGAACCAATGTATTGCCGACGCCGAGACCGCGCAGATCGATTGATCCGACATCGCCGCGCGCGAAATTGCTGCTGACCTGTCCGCTGGTGGAGTTGAACGTCTGGTCGCCCATTTGCGGGATGGAGGCCAGCAATTCGTCGCCCGAAACAGCGCCGATCGCCGCTATTTCTTCGGTGTTTACGACGGTCACGGGCAGTGCCTCGGTAATCTTGGAGCCAGCGATACGGCTGCCCGTTACAACGATCGCCGGCGGGCTCTCCACTTCACCGGTCGCGTCCGGAGCCGTGGTTTCCTGTGCGAATGCGACCTGTGCCGCCGCCAGGGAAAGTATTGATGTCGCCGCGAGCGTGCTAACCCGTGATATAACGGAAAACTTCGTCATTATTGAAACCCCCATATGGTAGTATATTGATAAATGCGGATCGTTGCGCCCGCTTCGTGTTTCCTTCCTGCTTCGTTCCCCTAGACGCAGATGTGTGACATATCCACACACCCAATCATGAAATTGTGAAATTATAATACGCCTGCCTTCCACAAGACTGGATCGGTCGGCACATCAGGACTTCAGCTCCACAATCGCGTCCACCTCGACGGCAAAGTTGAGAGGCAGGCGATAGACGCCTACGGCCGAACGGGCATGCCGTCCCGCTTCTCCGAATGCTGCCACGATCAAGTCTGAGCAACCATTGATGACAGCGGGAATTTCCGAGAAATCGGGTCCGGCCTGCACAAAGCCGCCCAGACGCAATATGCACGAGACCCGGTCGAGATCGCCGTCGGCTGCCTGCCTGATCTGCGCAATGAGGTTGATGGCGCACAGCCGCGCGGCGGCGACGCCTTGCTCCAGCGTACAGTCCACGCCGACGACGCCCTTGATCCCGCCCGATGCATCATTGGACAGCTGTCCGGAAACATTGATGATCCGCCCCGATCGGGTGGTGGACACATAATTGGCGACCGGTGCGGCGGTTTCGGGAAGCTGTATTCCCAGTCCTTCAAGGCGTGCTTCGACATTTGACATATTCATTCCTTTGGTGTTGGTGGCGTTGGTTGAAATTCAGCCGTGCCGGCTTGCGGATAAGCGGTTCGAAACAGCCGGACGCTCAGATCATAGGACGCGATGGACCGTCCGTTCCGCATCTCCCATTGATTATCTGGTGGGGTTTCGGTTCTGCTCCGCGTCTTTAAGCTTAGGGCCATAGCTTTCGTCGGGAGATATTAGAGTGAAATCACTAGTGCAGGCGTTCGCTGTCACATTGTTGTTTTTGATGGGTGTGAACGGGGTGGATGATGCAGCACGGGCGGAAACGCCGTCGCGCATCGTAGCCATAACCGGGGCAATGATCTTCGATGCGACTGGCAAGGCGCCCTATCGCGGCACGGTCATCATCCGGAACGATCGGATTGTCGATGTTGGCCCCGATGTGAAGGCGCCGGCCGGGGCTCAGGTCGTAAATGCCGATGGCAACGCCTTGCTCCCCGGCTTTTTCGATGTTCACACCCATTGGGGGCCAAGCGGTACGCCCGGCACCATTCCTCAGATCGCGAACCGTTACGTCGCCTCGGGGGTCACGACGGTAAACGATTTCCACCAGCAGCCGGAATCCTTCGCTCCTCGCCGCGCGTGGCTTGCCAATCTTGTTGCGCCGCATGTCAATTTCATTGCGCGGACCAGTACGCCGAACGGCCATGGGGCCGACTGGGGTGATGCCAACACCACCAAATGGATCGCAACGCCCGAGGCGGCGCGGCGCGAGATTCAGGCGCTGCAGCCCTATCATCCTGATCACATCAAGGCTTTCGCCGATGGCTGGCGCTACGGCACATCGCCCGAAGAAACTTCGATGAACCTCGAAACGCTGAGCGCCCTCGCCGACGAGGCTCACAAATATGGGCAGCGAGTGCTGTCTCACACCGTGACCGTGGAACGCGGCAAGATCGCCGCGCGCGCCGGAGTGGATGTGATCGCGCACAGTCTTCAGGACCGCCAGATCGACGCAGAGGGAATCGCGCTGATCAAACAGGCGGGCACATATTATGCGCCCACGCTGGCCATTTATGCACCGGTCAAGCCGGGCGCCACGGAAACTCCCGACATGACCGATCCAGCGGTGCAGCACCGATTCCGCAAATATGGCTTTGCTGAGTATAATGTGAAAGCCCTCCATGATGCCGGTGTACCGATCGCGCTTGGCACCGATGCCGGGATTGGAGATGCCCAGCACGGCACATCCACCCTGCAGGAGATGGAGCTGCTGGTAGATGCGGGCCTCAGCTCCGCGGAAGCCCTGCTCGCCGGAACGATCAACAGCGCAAGAGCACTAGGCATTGATGCGGACCGGGGCACCATTGAACAGGGCAAGCGGGCCGACCTCGTCTTGATCAACGGGACGCCCTGGAAGGACATTGCAGATGTTCGCAAGATCGACCGCGTCTTCATCGATGGTCAGCTGGTCTTTGGGCCCGGCGCCAGCCGGCCATCCGCCAATCAGCGCACCAGCCTTGAGTCCGCTCCGGCTGCTGTGCTGATCGACGATTTCACGCGGACCGACGGCCGGTCGAGCCTCGACACGCTCCGTCTCGCCGATATGGACGGCGGTGGTGACCGGTCCGTGGTGGTCATGAACCTTGTCCCGCGCGGCGAAGGCGATCAGGCGCTGCTGGTCACGGCCCGGATGGCGCAGAAGGAAACGCCCAGCGGGGGAGTCATCATTCCGCTCAGCCGTGGTTCGGTGCAGCCGGTTGATGCCAGCAAGTTCAGCGGTGTCCGGCTCGAATTGCGCGGCGAGGGCCGATATCTGATAATGATCAATACGCTGAACGGTATCTGGCGCGCCGATGTTGAGGGGGGACCAGAGTGGAAGAATATTGAACTTCCTTTCTCCGCGTTCGAGAAGGTGAAGCGCTCAGGCGAAACCGCCGCATCTTGGCGCGGGGACGATCTGCTCCAGATCGGTCTGAAAGGCCAGCGTCCGGCAGGAGCGACGATGTGGGCCGAATTGGACAATGTTCGCTTCTACTGAAGTGGAAATGGGGGGCGCCGCTGCCTGATCAATGCCGGTACGAAAATGAAGGTGCCTCGTATTAAGTCTGCACCCTTCGCTGATAGCCGGTAAGGACCGATTGCCGTCTCATGAATCATATCGATCAATATGGCTCAACCCAGCTGATCGCTCGATTGAAATTACCGTTCTAATTTCAAATTTAGAACGGAACAAGACGGTAACATATTGAAATAATGGTGAGCCCTGCTGGGTTCGAACCAGCGACCTACTGATTAAAAGTTGGTCTAGTAATCCGACCACGCTGACGCGGATAGGCGCATTTCGCACCAAAGATCGCGATGTTTCAAGGCCTCAAACGCTGCAAGCCTATGCAGATCGGATCATGCCCACGCATACAAGCATTAGCGTCCGATACCCATATTGTGCCCATTATTCAGGCATTTTAGTGAACCCCCAGAATCCAGAATCATTTGCGCACCTGCAAGTGGTGGAATTCAGTAATGAGGGCGAAGCAAGTGACCGGCGGGTATATGGCCTGCCCAAAAACACTTGCGCCTGTCTATTCGGAATATCAGTTCGACCAACTCATAACTCCCATTCGAAGAATGGCAGCTTCGCGCCCCAATTTCGGCCATTCCGCACACTTAATATCGACCCCAAAAGCTGCCATCTGTTTAGGTCCCCACAACTGTCTTACGTGAGAGCTAATTACACGCAACAGAACGTGAATTTGCAATTATCACCTTCAGTATGGTAATCAAAAACGGAATGAAAGACTGTTAATCTTTAGATGGGGGAATAATCTAATGAAGAAATATTATTCGTTACTTTTAGTTTCACTTGCCGGTTGCACCAGCATAGGAACAGTCCGCACTCAAGATGTCTCTCCGCTTATCAAAAACGAGGCGCTTGTGGGCGTGTCCTACAGCCTGCCTGCTATTCAATATACGGTAAAGACTACCCGCATCCTATCGGAATGTAAGAACGACGCGACACCGGCGTTCGCTATAAAGCCCGAGGTTACCTCAAACTATCTCTCGGGGGAGCGTTACGAGATCGATCCTACGAAATTATCGAGCTTCCTCAAGACTTCATCGGTTGGGCTTACCTTCTACGACGACCTTGATACGCTTAAGGGTTTCAATGCCGCCGCAGATGACAAGACCGGCGATGTCATAGTGGACGTGGCAAGGATTGGCATCGCTGCGGCGTCGATTGCTGCATCGGGCGGAACGGTCGCAGCTGGCGTGGTTGCAATGGGCGAAACTGGACAGTTGCCTATCGGTCTGTCGCCTTCTGAGAGGGTGGCGCTGGAGGCGGCGGTTAAGCAACTCAACGAGGGCAACGTGCCCGAATACGACGTAATTCTAGCATGTAGCCCCGTCGCGGTCGAACGACTGTCAGACCTTAAAGCGAAAACCGCACAACTCGGAACTCTGGAAGGAAAGCTTGCAACTCTCAATGAGGAGATCGCGCAAGAGAGAACTTTGTCGGGTTTCCAGAACTTCGCCAGCGCCGATGTTTCACGACTGATTGTGCTAATCAAGCAATCAATCGCGCTTTCCAAACAGGTAACAGCTAAGAAAAAGGAAGTGACTGATGCACAGGCGCTTCTTCAAGTAGAGGCGAGCGATAAATGGCCCACAGTGACATGGGCGCAACCCGACCCCGCAAAACTCGAACAGACTATCAATTTTTCCGGTAACATTGGCCGACACAAAAAGTTTTGTGAAAACTTTTCACTTTTTTTCATAACCCCTTCGCTAACCACTGCGCAACTTGCGGCTAGCGGGTTTATCATTCCGCCGAAGCCGAGCTGTGAGGTTCTGCTCGGCTATGTTTCCAAGCAAAGCCAAATTCTCCTGGTTCTCTCTCCCGAAACCAAGCGGACTTCTGCGGCAATGCCTGGCGCTCACGAGCGCTTTCTCATCGATTCCAGCAAGCCAAGCCCGGGAATCTTCATTCGCGAGCCGGAACGCGCAAGGCTGCTAATCAAGCAAAAGGATGTGGAGACAAAAGTCTGGAAAACGATCTTCACCGACGAGATTACATGGGCACCTCAGATTGGGCGGCTTCGGTTTCTCCCATTCGAGAGCGGGCCGTTTGAAAACGAGGCCATGTCGCTTGCGTTGCGCAAAGATGGGCGAATAGAGAGCATCTCCTATGAAACTAAAGATGCTGCACTTGCTCGACTGAGTAAAGCTGGAGCCGATGCCGCCGAGAAAATTGCAAAGGCCCGTGAAGACGCAGAAACCGAATATCGTAGTGATGTTGATCGCGCTCGCGCGAATGCGCAATATGCACGCGACGAATCCAATAAGAGCGCGGGCTCAGTTGCGGCCCAGCAGCAGGCGGATATTGCCGAAATCGATTATCAGATCGCCAAGGCACAGAAAACGAGGACGCTTCTCAAGGAGCAGGCGCTTGCCGACGCTGCAATCGTGGCGGAAGCCACCGAACTGACCCTGATCGATTCTGAGCTATCGCTCTTGCGAGCCGAAAAGGAACGGTTGGAGTTGGTGCGGGCTGTCCGCGATCTGCGCAAATTGGAGGCTGACGCGGGAAGCTGAATGGGCTGGAAAAAGCCAATAGTCTCGCCGAGCAATGCGCTTGTTGGCAGCGGACCCCTGATCGCGGTCGTATAGTAATACCCTCTCTGCTCGACCGACAGCTTTCTGGTGCACGCTTCTGCAGCGAAGGGCCTGCACAATCAGTTGGACAGCCGAACGGCAGCTTTCCTCCTGTGCTCCGCCAATAGCTGCTTGTCTCCAAACGGCCCAGATTGAGCCATCGCCAAACGTCGAATTCTGGGAGTGTAAGCGGACGTGAATCATAGCCAAAAAACGAATTACCTTGGGTCATGAATTGAAGCGCTTAGATGGACTATTCGCCTTGGTTGTCGACTTACGGTTCACCCTGACCCACTATCACATCAGGACTAAAACGCCTCGTTGGTCTGACAATGCCCACTTGCCTATGGCGTGGGAAAGACTCGCGACGAAAGATAGTCGTTAAATCCGCTCAAGTCTGAGGTTCGGATGAAATGGACTGTCATTGCCGAAGCCGTGATCACATCATCTACTTGCCGCCCTTCGGCAGTGCAGCTTCCGTCCAACATGGGTGATGCATCTGCTGGCTTGTGACGATCTTCTCCTCCAGTCTGCTCTTGATATACGTAGAATGCTCGAGCTGGCGCGCATACAACTCTGGCCTTGAACGGACCTGTGGGTGGAAGAACTGCGCCATCCACACTGCGACTCGCATGGCTTTGCGAATAGCTGTCTTGGATCAGATGGAGGATCGCCCCAGCAGCCGCTTGTTGGGCTAAAACGTCAGACACAACTCCGCAAGTGTTGAGGTTAATCGGTTCCTCGCAGGAGAACGCGAACAAGGTTGATACCTTCCAAGGCTTGTAGGTTTTCCAGAAGTACACAGGGTGTCGGCGTTCGGAGCAAAAAGACTCGCTTTGTTCGGCGTTGTCAAAGGTGAGCGCCGCCTTCAGGTCAGTGTTTTCTAGGCTGGAGACAGTCGAACAATAGTCTAGATTTGCGAACTCCGCGTCAGTGCTGGCCTTGAAGGCTAACTCCGCCCAAGCCAAAATAAGTGCGCGCTGCTTCTCGAACTCGTCGGTCACTTTGGGTGACATCATCGCGTGCATAAACTGCAGTCGGCCATAATGTGATGCGCATAGCAAACCAGTGCGGTTGATTGTTTCCCCTCTATTCAGCGCTGTCTCACAGCCTTGGAGAAGCGGCAGTCCGAAGCGGATTTGAGTCGAAGTTTGATCCAACACGCGTTGAGGGTCGTCGGGCCAACGTGTTGCATAGGACAAAGATTGGGTATCTTCGGGCTTGTCTTGAACTATCCGTGAATCAATTTGGTCATGAAGGTCAGAGCAATTGATCGGTGCGCTTTCTGATCGCTCGGCACATTCAATTGCCAGAGATGTCATTGTCTCATGAATGTTGTGCGCTCTAGCATCCTCTACAGAGCCACCTGAGCCAATCTGAGATGCGGATACTTGCACCGAAAATATAAGGCATCCTACTGCGATGAAAATCCCGGGAACCGTGTTTCGAAGCAAAACCATGATTGCTATCTCCTAACATAAAGACAAAACAGGCGAATTTTGATTTTCCATCATCATTACTGATTGAGGAAGAAATTGCAAATCTCGCAAACTATGGAGAATTTGAGGTTTAGAGTCTTTTTGCAACTTTATTTGGTGCTGTCTGTCGGGCGCGAAAACGGCGTCATACGGCGGGATCCAGACTGGCTTAGAACCAAGTTTATAGCATAGGAGATGGCTCAAGTGGGTCGGTGGCGGAACGGCAGCTTTCGTATTGCTACAAGCTCAGAGCGGACCGTCGCCTATCGGCCGACTTGCTGATGTAATCGCTTTGGAAAGCGCCGCCCAAATGCGAACTGACCGGGGCCAGTCGAAAATTGGCGGCTACGGCTTATTTTGGAAGAAAGCGGAAAAGGGTGACACGCGATCGAATTAGAACCCAATTTCCAAGCTTAGTATCGAGACACTTGATCATTGAATCGCACCTAAGCTTTGGTTCTTTCAGCCGGCGGGTCAAGTGCAGATCGAAGCAGGCTGAACTTTTCTGAATGAAGCCCAAGCGTAGTTGAGGGTTTCCATTGAGATTGGCCTCAGCGTTATCTTATGTTGCTTCGCGAAAGGAAGAAGTAAGGTGCGCAAGGTTCTCACTGCCAAGACGGTCGAAGCGTTAAAGCCGCGGGAAAAGCGGTACGAAGTGTGTGATGCCAATTTCCCAGGATTTGCGGTTCGGGTGGGTCCCAACGGGCAAAGGACCTTCACACAAAAGTACCGCCTTGGTCTGAAGCAAGGTCGCCACAAATTAGGCGTATATCCGCGCATTTCGCTTGCCGAAGCCCGTAACAAAGCAATCGAGGTTCTGCGGTTGGTCGATGAAGGAGTTGATCCTGCTACGACGCGAAGACAACTCGATATGCGCGTATGCCAAGTCTGCGCTCAATTCATCGAGCAATACGCCAAGCCTCGCAATCGCAGCTATCGGGAAGCAGAGCGCATTCTCAAGCGCGAGTTCGTCTCAGCGTATGGCGAAATGGATATCAGAAAGATTAAACGCGGCGATCTTTTTGCCTTGATGGATGCGGCCATTGCCCGCGGCTCGAAATATCAGGCAAACCGTATTCATGCTCATCTGCGTAAGCTTATGAATTGGTGCGTTTCGCGCGGCATAATCGATGTGTCGCCCTTAAGTGGGGTCAGTGCACCTTCGGTGGAGACCAAGCGCCGCCGCGTGCTTAGCGACGATGAAATCACAAGAGTGCTCGATGCATGCAACGGATTGACCTACCCGTATCGCTTTATTGTTCCCATGCTGCTGGCGACAGGGCAGAGAAGGAGCGAGGTCGCAAATATGGTCCGAAGCGAGATCGATCTGGAAAGCAGAACGTGGACGATCCCAGCCGAGCGATCGAAGAACGGCGAAGAGCATTCTGTGCCTCTAAATACAATGGCAATGGCGATGCTCGAAGAAATGCCCCGCTACGAGGGGAGTGACATGGTCTTCACCACCAATGGGAAGACCCCAATCAACGGCTTCAGCAAATTCCTGAAGCGCCTACAAGAAGCATCGGGCACTTCTGATTGGCGTTTGCATGATCTACGCCGCACAGCAGCGTCGGGAATGGCGAGGGAAAAAGTCGAGCCGCATGTGATCTCAAAAATCCTCAATCACACCTCGGCGACCAATTCCGTCACGTGGATATATATACGCCATCAGTTCAATGACGAAAAACGCGAGGCACTGGAGAAATGGGGGAAGCATGTTGAAGGACTTCAAAAATCATCCTGACGAGCTTTTTAACGACAGCAAGATGCAAGAGCTTGTTGGGCTCAGAGTACCGATCAAAACTGAGCAAATTGTTTCTTTGCAAGCTCAATTGAAACGCCTTGCCGTAGAGTTTCGACGCATTGTCTCGACGACACCATGTGACCTGCCCGGAGCGCCGTCGGATGTTACCCATTCGGAGCGGCTAGAGTGGGTCGATGGACAATTCCTGAACCCAATCGACAGGCTACTTGAGGCGTTAATTCCTGAGAATCGGCACATGCTCGCATTGTGGCCCAATGAGGTAGTGGACGAAATAATGCCGGACTTCGAGGCAGCTAGGGAACACCTTCAGCAACTCAAGACGCTTGGTCAAAACGTAGCCGCAACCATCGCTCAGCATCGATATGCCAAGCTACCTTTCGGTAAGCTTCTTAGATTTCAGATCGTCGGGGCGATATGCGACGCGCTTCAAGAGTACGTCCCGCAATTCAGGCCGAGCAGAGGAACTTACGACGCTCAGACTAAGCGATATTGCAATCCTTTTCCTGAGGCTGTTCGGCTGATTTTCGCCGAAATCACAGGTATCAACGAGCAGCTTGATCACCTCATTCAGGAATGGATTAACACCCAAAAGGCGAGATGAAGTTGCCACGGAAATCTTCCGTGACAATTTCATTTTGACCCTATGGAACCTCTTCGCACTGTGTGCTCAATAATACATCGCCAACAACACATAGGAGGTTTTCATGGCGATGATACCAAGTACAAAGCTATTGCTCACACGCGAAGATTTACCGCGTCTAGGACTCAACTATTCTAACTCGACATTGCTGCGTTGGGAAAAGGAAGGACGTTTTCCAAAGCGTGTGCGGATCGGTGGGCATTCGGTTGTCTGGTTCGTTTCTGAGATCAGCGAGTTCATCGGCTCGCTTGCCCAAGAGCGGGAGACCAAGTGATGGACGAGGAGAACAAAACGCCCGCCACAAGCTCTCACGCTTTCGTCCTCAAGGGTACATTCAGTGTCGTTAGCAAGTGTCCGACCTGCAAATCGATAACCCATGAGAATGAAGTAAGTGGAGAAGCCGATTGGGTTTCCGATGATCTCGACTTTCTCGTTCGGGTCCTTCGAGACGAGTTGGACGACCTTATTTATGAATTTGAGAATAAGGCAGAAGAGGGCGAAGCAAATGATGATGGAGATGTCGAATGAGTATTCCATCACGATTTACAGCTCTGGCGGACGCGAAATCCGCCAGAGCGAACAATCAGGCCATTGTCGGATTCCTCGTGGAAGCTTGGTCTTATCTTCCCGATACCGCGACGACCTTTCTGGCATTTCGAGACGGTCATCGATGGGTGGAACATGCTATCAGACGCGATCGCAGGCGTATTGTTCTAGAGTTTATCGAAGAGCATCCTTCCGAAATCGGAGACCTCTATTTCTGTCCCAACGGCTTTCGTGGGCCGTTGCGGAGATCTCAATTCGCGCTGGATACTTGCCTTGCTTGGAGCGATATCGACGAGAGCGATCCAGAGAATTTTAAACCGCGCCCTAATATCCTCTGGGAAACTTCAGCTGGTCGCTACCAAGGCATTTGGATCTGGGATGATATATTAGAGCCGCACGCCGCTGAGCAGATCTCGAAAGGTCTCCTCAGGTACGGTGGCGACAAAGGCGGATGGTCGATTACCAAATACCTGCGAGTGCCCGGGACAATTAATAACAAGCCCGAGCGCAATCGCGATCAGGTTCGTCTCTTGCGCTTCAACCGGCGACCGCAACCTGTGCCCAACTTTCCGATCAGTTCGGGCATAGACTTTGCAGATATCACAGGTGCACTTGATCCGAGCCGCTTCGAGAGCGCCGACGTGATAAAGCGCTATCGGCGGAAGGTATCACTCTTCGCCCGTTCGCTCATGGAAGCAAAGCGGATTATCTATCCCGACCGCTCAGTAGCGATCTACGTTATCACATCGGAGTTGATCAGAGCTGGTTCCGAAAACGACGAAATTGCCTGCGTGCTTCTCGACAATCCCCACTTTGTCGAGAAGCACGGCGCTAACTTGGTGATAACCGAACGTGAAATTCTCACCATCCGCGCAAAGCTGGGAGTGGAACAATGAGCCAGTCAAAGAAGAAACGTGGCCTAGCCTTCACGGGTGCAGTGCGGAAGCACGAACTTGTTGCATCTATCAGAAGCTGGGGCGCGCGCGGCGCGACGAGAGTTCAAACGAGGGAGTTGGCAGACATCCAAGACGCGGAGTTGAACTCGCCACAGCTTGGCGAGGAAGAATTCGACCAAGTCTTCAAGGAGGCGTGGAGCATCGTCAAAGCCGACCGCAAAGATGAAACTTTTTGCGACCTGTCAAAGGTCGAAAGCCGTGAGGCAGAGTTCCTGATCAATCCCTACATCCCACGCGGAGCGCTGACGATCTTGGATGGGCATCCAGGCCAAGGCAAATCCCTGATTACCAACCACCTAGCAGCTGCAATCACGACCGGAGGGCGATTTGCCGACAAGTACAAAATGGCCAAAGGCAATGTCCTCTTCATGTCCCCAGAGGATGATCCGGATCGTGTGCTCAGGCCGCGCCTGGAAGCTCAAGGAGCTGATATCGATCGAATTCGCTTCATGGCGCGCCCGGAATATCTCGATGCATATGGGCGATTGAAGCTACGCAATGAAATCATCGAACACCCTGTAGAGCTGGTCGCTATCGACCCAATCCCAGCCTTCGTATCGCCCGAGACAAACACTTATCGGGCAACTGAGGTTCGCGGCTTCATGCAACCGCTGGCGATGCTCGCTCGCGAACTGAATATCGCAATCCTTATCGTACGACATTTGCGTAAGGGAGGTTCGGACACTGCGATCGAGGCAGGACAAGGCTCGATGGATTTTATCGCGGCAGTTCGATCCGGGCTAATGATCTTCCGCCATCCAATCGACGATCAAACCCGGGTCTTCTCGCACTCCAAATCTAACTGGGCCAAGAACGGACCTTCTCTAACATTCGAACTGGAGGCAAAATCAGGTCAATCAGTGCCAACGATCTCATGGTTGGCTGAATTGAACGAGTCAGCCGATCAATTAATGAAGGGCGCAAGCCAAGAAAAAGTCGTTGATGCGTGCGCTGAGAAAATCCGCGAACTTTTGGTTTTGGGGCCGATTAAAGCGCGGGACGCTATTGATCAACTGGTCAAGTTAGGTTTCAGCAAGCGCACGATCGACCGCGCTAAGGATTTAGCTGAGGTCAAAGCAGGCCGTGGACCAGGGTCCACATGGACAATCCAACGGTCAAAAGATCGCCAGTGACATGTATATACATTGCTGGCGATCTTTGGGGTCTACACACATGAGAGGGCGAAAGAGCGCCAGCAATTCGTATATGTGTCGTTGGCGATCTTTGACGATCCGCGTCAGCTTTCGACCGGCGTGATCAGTGCTTTCTTCGCTTCCTCCAGCGCCTTCGATCCCGGCTCCCATTGCCACGGCTGACGGGCCACGTGCTCCTTGCCGAGGTTCGGGTATTGTCTCGTCAGTTTCGCGGCGTGGCGTAGTAGCATCCGGGCGTCACGCGGAGTCACCTTCATTTCTCGGGCAAGTTGGTCGAGCGTGATCAATTCGGGTTTGCAGTTGTCGCCCTTAGTCGCATTGCTCGTCAAGGCAGCGGACTTCAAGGTATTGGCCGCAGTCATGTCTGTCATCTCCTTTGGTTTGGAACAACATTTCCATACGATTCTTCCAAGAAGCCTGTCAGGAAAAATCCCAGCTCTCCCGAGAATTCTCTTTATCGATACAGGGTATCATCGAAGCGTTCGAATTGAAGGAGGCACGCTATGTATGACATACCCATCACCAATGCCGTAATTGTTTGGCAACCGCCATACCTACGCCGCCGCTCCGGCGATGCTCCTGCGGGCGCGGTCAAAGTCCTGCCACTTTTCGATCGGCGCGAACGCGGCTTCGCAAAGACACATGGCGCAGGTTGGTGCGATTGGGCGAAACAATCGGTCAAGGAATTGCTCGAGGCATTGGAATGGCTGAAGGGTGAGCTGATCCGAACCGAAGGGATCGCAGCTGCTCACATCGAAAAGGCATTTTCCTGCATCCCTGAGTGGCGAGATTATCGCGAAAAAGTAGCTTCTGGGTCCCCGGGGGGGGCAAATCGCGAAACATCGGTTAGGCTAACGAAATTAGTTACTTAGACGAGATGCAAGCACAAATTTTCATGTCTGCCTTTCGAAACTCCGCAGAATTGCGTGTGGACCCACTGATTCTAAATTAGTCCGTCCTGTCTTTGTAAATATTGGTTTTGTGCGGTTCTACATTGCTCTGCTTTTCGGCTGGGAATCCAACGGGAACCAGACCGATTTTTATTACTTTGCATTGACCGACGCCATAAGACTGAAACCGTAGTAGTTAGGCAATCCTATTTTGCGCACCCATTGGACGCCATTGTGCAGTTGCCATGTGACGATTAAGCCTATGCTATCTGCATCGGGCAGGGTTTAGGAGGTTGGGTGTAATAATGGGAGAAAATATGGAAGAGTCTGCGAGTTCGCCATCAGCCAAACCTCCTCGGAAAGTCGGTCGGCGGCTCACCATCACTTCTTCCATCGAAGAGCCCAACTACGCACCGCCCGATTTCAGCAAAAGCCGACAGACCAGAATCGGTTCCAGTTTCATTGAACAATTCGTTGCAGGGCACAACGCAAACGATGTTCTGCGGGAGCTCGTCCAGAACGAATATGATGGCGGCGGAGGAGCGCTAACCCTTACATTTGGGAGCCGATCACTCGAGGTTGCTGGTACTGGCCGCAATATCGATCGCAGCGGTTGGGATCGGCTTTCGGTAATTGTCGGTACAGGCAACGTGATGGGAACTCAACACGCGGAAAGAGTGAACCCGAAAGAGAACGGAATTGGCACAAAAAATTTTGGTCTGCGCTCGCTCTTTCGCTTCGGTGACGAGATCCACGTGCGCTCTGGTGGCCAAGTCGCGCTTCTAGATCTCCAGACACAAGAAACTGCACGTGAGCGAGACCCAGCTTGGCAAGGCGAGAAAGGAGTTCGGGTGCATGTGCCATATCGCCAAAAATCGACCGAGATTCTCGAGGCATTTTCCATTGAACGTGAGGAGCATGCCCTCCAATTGATAGCAGCGGGGCTGCCGGATACATTGGTTAAGTTGGCGCTTGGTGGAAAGAAACGTGGACTCCGAAAAGTCGATATTCACTCTCTTCGAACAGGCCAAATTTTGCGCTGGAAGCAGGACGCCAAACGCGGCCATTGTCGCGTCACAGGTGTAACCTTAGTGGTGCGGCGCGGTCGGCTCGACTATGGCGAAAAAAAGAGAGTCCTATTTCAGGAAGAGGAATTCTCCCGCGCGATTGCCATTCCTGCCGAGCATGAAGGGCGTCGTTTTCCTGCATATTACAAGCTGCCCGGCGGTCGGTTGAAAATTGCCGTTTCGGTTCCGATCGCGCGTGGTCGCATAGATCTCAAGCAAAACGGCCACTTCTACTATCCGCTCAAGGCCCCATCTTCAGGAACCGGGTTTGTCGTCAGCGTGAGCGGGCCCTTCGAACTGAATACTGATCGAAGCGGAATAAACGACCACGTTTGGAACGACTGGCTCATCGATAAGGCAGTTGAGTTGACCGTTGACTTACTTAAGACCGATTGGTTCAGTAGATATGGCGCTGATGCCTTCAAGGCTGTGATCGGCAATGGTCCGGCTAGCCCTGATCGCTTCTCATCAAAGCTTGCCCAACAGCTTGAAAATGATGCATGTTGGCCCACACAGGCAAAGGGAGATGACCACTTTGCATCTGCGAGCGAGATCGTTCTGCCCGCCCAGGCCATATACGAGGGATTTCTAGGCGATAAGCGCTACTTGGATCCGGCGCTCGCCCGTGACAAGGCTGTATGCGACCTTGTCGAAGGTTTCGGCGCGAAGCCGTTCACTCTTTCCTCACTGGTTCGGCTGCGGTGTTCGAGTCAGAACACAGATGGCTTAGCGACCAAACTGGGCAATGATGCCGACTTTTATTTTACCGACTACCGCGACACTGTGGCAGACGTCGAGATGCAGAAGCGCTTCGCCTTCGCATTATCTGCTTATCCGCGCCGACTGACGAAACAACACAAGGCCGATTTGGGCAACACCTCGTCAACATTGAGCGCCACTGGTGAATTGAAACCGGCCTCGCAGCTGATGATCGTAGATCATGATCTTTGGACGGACTGCCCAGAACCGGAGAGGAATAGGCTTCATCCCGAGCTCGTGCCTTATAAGGCGATTTCAGCTCACTGCCGGAGGTTCGACGAGGACCAATGGCTAATTGATGCAGCCAATCGCTCAGCCACGGAAGGAGCCGAAGAACGGGAGCGTGAAACCCTCTACCGCAAACTCCTGACTCGTAGAGCCCCAATCAGTCGACGGGTCTTGACCGCGTTGCGCAATAACCCGGTGGTCAAGAACCAACGTGGTGATTGGGTGTGCCCGGTGGACATGGTGCATTTTGGAAAACCGCTTGTTCGGTTGTTAGGTCCAGCGATTGATGCGCCTTCGAAGGAAATGTTCAGCGCGAATGGCCTGATTGCCCGCTTGCGCATACGTGAAAAGTTAAACGGATTTGATCTGGTGCGATATGCCCGCAGCCTAGGCGCTGCGCCCGAGAGAGCAGGGCGGTTCGAGAAGTTGCTTGCCGACAATCTTAAATTGTTGAATTCTAAAATTGTCCGCGAAATGAAGGGAATTGCCTTTCTCAAAGCGCGGTCGGGTCGACTGATGAATCCAGAAAGACTACATTTGGATACTGCTGCCAATCGACTTTGCGTTGACGATGAGGACCTGATTGTCGGCGGCGCCAATGAAATTCTCTATCGGAAATTAGGGCTAAAAACCGCGCCGGGGTCGGACACCTTGCTCAGTGTCATCGAGACCCATCGGCAAGAGGGCACGGCACCGCCCCGGCCAGATATTCTATATCCCACGCTGGTAGAAGCAATCAAACGCGAGGGGCGTTCAAAGACGGAAATCGCCGACTTACCTATCTGTTGGGTTCAAGGCGATTATTATTCTCCCTCGCATATTCTAGTGGGCTCTCGAATCGCGGTACCGCTAGCCGAAGCAATCCCGCTTTACCGGTATTCGGATGAAGTTGGCCGAGCATATCAGTATCTGGGCGCGCCAAGCCATTCGAACGACGATCACTGGGCGCGCTTCTTTGGCCACGTCGGAGCTGTATGGGCATCAGATCCGCCACTCGATGCTCGCCGCCGACGAATCCTGCTTGAGGCATATAATATACGGGGAGCAATTGGATTGCCACAAGGGCTCGAGGAAATACGCTGCCTGATCGATGATAAGGCAAGGTTTTTTACCTCTGCTCAATTGAGCGCAGGCAAACTAGTCGAGCCCGATTTCCAAGCGCTTGAAGAGGCTCTCCGCGCGGCCAATAGCACGATTGGAATCGTTGACCGATCCGCGCGATCACGAATTTTCTTTGGTGCACTGGGCATTCTACCATTGTCAGCTGTCGCAGGAACGGGGGTACCTATCCTTGGAGCTCCCGGCCTTACTAGACGATGGTACGACAAACATTGCGAGCGGTCGCTCGCCTTGTTCCATCGCCCCCTCTTCGCCCGTGCGCTGCACGAAGTGGCTTATAGATTTCGTCATAACCACCCCGGTTACCTCGCACCCAGTTTCGAGGCAATTGAGGGGAGTCTTTCAGCCATCAAAAAATTCGAATTCGTCCAGACAATAGACCGGCGATACAGTGTCGGTGGGACAAGTGTGCTCGTGCCTACTCAAGCTGCCGTCAAGAGCGATAGGATCGCGCTGGTTGCGCCTCCGACCAAAAATAGCTTTCAGCTGCAACTCGCCGATGCCCTTGCCGAGATCGTAGGTGCGGGCAGCGTGGCTGCGATGCGTGGCATGGCAAATGCTATCCTGCCGCTCGTGCTTTGCAGTACTCAAAAAGAACTCACCGGCTATCTCGCTAGAATGGGCATCCGTATTGAGCCACTTTCGGATACCAAGGGTGGAGAAGATTTCCTGCTCGACATAGAGGAAGACGATGACGATGCGGAAGAGCTGGCTTTGCTGCAGGTATTCGAAACACTCGAGACGGGCGGCTCGTCCGACGCGGAACCAGTACAACCTAGCCCCCCGCCCAGTGCGACTCCCAAGATCCCACAGCAGACAACGTCAGTCCCCTCCGCACCTGTTGAGTTGCCTGAAATTGATGAGGTTTCACTAATCGTTGCAACGACATCAGGCACGGAAATCGAGAGCCGCAATGCATCAGGCGGCAGCGGAGGATCATCGGGCAGCTGGCTCCCGCCGACACCGGCTGAAGTCGAACGTGCCGGGGCTCTAGGTAAGCGTGGCGAAGAACTTGTATATCGCACTGAATTGCAGAAAGTCCGTGAGTGGGGCTATCCCGAGCCGGAACGTTACGTCATTTGGACTTCTCAAGACGAGCCGGGCGCCGACCACGACATTCGCTCAATTGATGCGCAGGGCCGACCGCGGTGGATCGAAGTCAAGTCAACAACCGGTGTCGATGGTCGGTTTGAGTGGTCGCGCAAGGAGTTCGAAAAGGCACTGCGCGAACGGAGCCGCTACGAATTGTGGCGCGTATACCGCGTTGGCGAAGGAACACCAGTCGCGAAATGTTTTCCTGATCCCGCCCGTATGCTCGGGAAGCGCCAGATTGTACTCGAACTTGGAATGCTGCGTGCCAATATTGAAGGAGTAGGCAACTGAGTATGACGAAATGCTCGTTCTCTTTGCGTTTTCCGAGACTCTAATTTGTGTCCCTGTCCAGCAAGTCTCTTACCATGCCGTACAGGCGGCTACGGTGAAGTTCACGGACCGCGTGTTCCGTTTGCTTGAAAGATTGTATCTTAGCATATCGACTGGGCCCTCGGGGACGAGAGTAGCGGGTATCACCTGCAAGTTGCCTATAGAGCTTGCGTGCCTTCCGGCGGGCACGGGATAGGTCATCCTCGCTCTGGCTGGCGTAGGTCAGCCGGTGGGCGTTGCGTGACGCGAAAATCTTATCGACCAAGAAAAGCTGTTCGCATCGTGTGCCAGTCAAAGGGCAGTGGAAGTAGCAGCGATAGCCGCCATATGGGCAGGGCGCGCGTTCGATCACCACCCTTTGGTCGGGGACATCACCGGCAACGCGTAATGATGCATCATCAGCATCGCTTAAATCGACGAAAATTCGAACCTCAAGCGCCTCTAGCTCCTGATTTCGCCAGCATAACATGTCATATGTGCATTCACCGGGTTTTAGCAGCCCAGCGCGCTTCAGCACGCGCAGATCGATGACAGGAAACTGCTCGACTGCTCCGCGATGGACGCTGCGCCGCCGCCCGGAGTTGATACCGCCCATGATGGCCTCTTTGTTTTGTTGATACTGGGCGATTATACGAAATAGTCTGGCGAAAAGCAGGTAAAACCCCGGCTATACAGCTTTCTGTTGCCTTGAAGTCTTGCCCGTCCCATACAGCTTGAGGAGCCGCCACGCATGGTTCCCGGGGCTTAGTAACCTCGAACGTAGACGGTTGGACTGCCCGATGTAGTCCACACTCCTTGCCTTATGGTCGGGGAGCCTGCGACGTATGTCCAGGGCTCTCGGGTCTAAAGGTCGTAGGGATCGATCTACGTCGATTTACTAACTCCCCGATCACCAGAGGATTAGGTGTGAAGTCGAAAGCGGGGGCGAACCGCAGACGACTTCCGGGAGAACCGGAAATGCCAAAAGGAACTGTACATAAAGAAACCGGCGTTTTGCGCCGGGCACCTATAGGCTATGCATTGGAAATGGATGGCGGCGGTAGATGGCTGCTGGATATCAACGGTAGCGCTCGAAAGCTGGTTGGGAAGCGGGTGACCATTGAAGGCAGGCGGATGGGTTTTGATTTAATATTTGTCGATCGGATTTGGATGGAAAACAAGCTCTGGCCGCTAACACTCTGGCAACGATTAACTTCATCAGTTAGTCGTTATCGCTAACTGCCGGACCGGGAATATAGGTTCGCTTCAACGGCAGCAGCATCTGATAACGCGGCTCAAACTGATGATAATGAGAATAGATCAATTCGATTAGCGTAGGCCCATCTATAAGACGCATATTCGGTTTGGTGCGTTCAAAAGTACGAGCGTCAGGTGAGAAGCTCCCTAGCGTGACAAACAATCCATGCTCTCCATTCTCGATCGCACCATGCAGTTGCTGTACCTCTGGCCTACCGATTGTCGTCAAAATTTGCTTGCATTGAACTTTGATGATCGGCGGTTCGAAGCCGAGTTCATCGCGGTGAGCAATGATGTCTATTCCTCCATCTCCTGAGGCCTGTGTGACGCGGCTATGATAGCCCATGCACTTGAGTAGATGGGCGACAAAATGCTCAAATTGATATGGTGTCTGGCTCGCCTTTAGTCGTTTTGTGATGAAGTCTTCGGTCGATTCCTCGACCTGCATCGAAACTTGCTCTGCACTGACTTCCTCATCAATATCATCGGCCTCGAATGTCTTCCCCTCCATAGCGGCAAGAAATTCATCCGCATGGTTGGAAACCTGAAACAGCGTTATGGCTGATCCGATCTCATTAAGTGCGCTTTGAGAAAAGGATGCGCGAGGCAGAGATATAATCCATTTTACAGCACGGCGGTTAGGGCATCGGACCGGTCCATCGGCAACATATTGATAATCTCCTTCGACGATGCCGATGTTGACCATGCGATCCGGCTTGGAAGGAAATATGATAATGTCTCCCACCTTCATCTCGACCGCAAACCGATAAATCACTCCCGCCTTAACCGGAATAGCGCCGGGCTTCGTCTCCGGATACGCTTCTGCAACCTTTTCTTTGAAGGCATCGCGATTGGGAGCGATTAGCGACAGATCGCCGACCTTGTGCCAGCCAATCGCGACGTAACCTTCTTGCAACGGCTCAAGGCCATGGTCGCGGGCCATGTGTATGCCCCAAATTACCGGATCACTCATTTCATTCTCCCGCCAAACCATAAAATATGGAAATCTGTTTCTTCACCTCTTCGCGCAGCGTATTGGTATCCTTTGTCCGTAGCTGTTTGATGCCAGCAAGGTTAAACCCAATGTTGTCGGCAGGTTTTCCGACTGCTTCATTATGGACAAGAAGGAAGTTTTCGTTTTGCAGCCCACGCCCGCGATTGAGTCCCATGAGATAGCCAATCTCATGATGGACGTTCTTGTTGCCACCTGACAGGTCCGCGATCATTAGGCCGGAGTCTTCAATAAGATCTAGAATTTCCCGATTGATCTCATAGGAGTAGCCGGTGTCTGATAGCCATCGCCCGAGTTGTCACAGCAACGGGCAGAGAATGCGCCAATACACCACTGCGCACAACTATAAGGACCGTGTTAGCTTCAGCCTTCTTTGCAGACGAACCCAGTAAGGCAGATGGCGCGATATGGTCGATCGAATCAGAAATATAGAACGAGCCATCAAAATCCTTCGGGGACGCCCAAGGGATATCACCCGCCCAAAACACCTCGTTTGTCGTTAGCGGTGTTCCGCCACTGAAGAAGCCCTTCAAAAGCCGTCCAAGCCGCTCGGTCTCACCAAACTTGAGGCGATCAAACCGACGCCGTGCCCGGAAGTAAGTGCAATCCAGTCTAGTTTCCACTTCACCCCAACCCACGACGAAGAAACGCTCCCCGTCAAGATCGGGGCTTACGCAAAAGGGCGCGTTGTTCCCGTTTCGATATGGGCAATGAAGCGGCTCAGCTCTGCCGCCACGGCCTCCAATTCATTGGTCGAAGTGGGGCGTCCGGTGGCGTCGTAACCAATGTCCTCGGCTATCGCCATGTAGATTTCATAATCGGAAACCTTAGCCTTCACTTCGGCCAGATAGTCATCGTTCAGAGTTTCTCGTAGATTTTCGATCCGCTCGCTGTAGTCGTCGCTGGTATCGGTCTTCCACTGGGCATAGGCTTCGGTTTTTTCGTGCGCGGCGCGGGCCTCTCCTGCCTCCGCTTTCAGAGTCTTTCGGACTGCCGGGGTAAGGGTGCCCTGTTCTGAAAGCGCCTCTGCCTTCGCCACCATTTCAGAATCAATCCGTTGACATTCCGCATCGCCGCGTTTCAGCACCGCTTTTTTTTCTGCGATCAGCTTTTCCAGCGCGCTGCCGCCATCCTTTGCCTCGTGTAGCTTGTCCTGCGCCTGTTCCTTGATACGCTGGATCGCGGCAGTCCTCTTTGCGTCATGCTTCTTCAGAAACAGGACCGAGCTTTTCACCCCCGCTCCGTTAGCGGCAAAGGCGAATTGTGGCAGCGACACCACGCTGACGATCCGCCAATGCTCCTCGATCCAGTTGCGGACATATTGCATCGATGAGTTGGTCAGGATGCTGTCCGGAATGACCATCGCCATATAGCCGCCCGGCTTCAGGAAGCGGTGGCATTGTTCGATGAACAGCACTTCGGTGGTCTGCTGATCACGGTGCTTTTCGGTGAACGTTAAGCGGATGACCTCGTCAGTACCGCCGACTGTCTTCTGCACGACACGGACATTATTCATCTTGGCATCGACCCAGTCGATATCCTTACGCCCGAGATCATAGTTCTCAAGGTAGCTTTTTTCCGCCAGCTTCACCTTGGACCCGAACGGCGGGTTGGTGATGATGTAGTCGAAGGCCTCTGCTTTGAAGCCGTTATTTTCGGTGACCTGGCGCATTTTTTCGAATGAGTCTAACCCGTCAAACGCAATAACGTTGGTGTGACCATCATCGTGGATGATCATGTTCATCTTGGCGGTGCGAGCGATGCCTTCGGAAATCTCGATGCCGAAAAGATTCTTCTCCGCGAAGTCATGCCAGTAATCCTTGTGCTTCGAGCTAGGATTTTCAAAATAACCTTCTTCCGCCATCCGGTCAGCGGTACGGCGCACTTTATCGAGCGCATGCAGCAGGAAGCCTCCGCTGCCGCAAGAAGTATCGATCACCTTGCTTTCGTTGGTGATCGGTAGAGCGTCGACAATGAACTTCACGATATTGCGAGGGGTGAAATACTGGCCAAACTCGCCCCGGAAGAACCCGGTCATGAAGGTTTCAAACGCGCGGCCCTTGCTGTCCAGATCAGTCTCGCTGAGGTTTGTGTCGGCCAGATAGCCGACCACGGTTTGCAGTTCCGCATTGGACAGGCGGATATCGTCCTGGAACACCTCCTTGTCTTTCGTGCGGCCTTGCTCGTAGATCGCCTGGATGCGCCTTTTCAGATCGCTGCCCTTGTCCTTGTCGCTCTTGAACACCTGAAAATTGTATGGTTCACCCGGCTTGCGTGCCGCGCGCTCATCCCAAATCTTGCAAAAGATCAGCTTGTCGAGTTCATCAAACGCTTCAGCAGGATTGCGCTTTCCTCCCGCCCATAGTGCATCATGCGCCTGCTTAAATTTGCGCGTGAGCTCGTTTTCCTGGACAACTTCAAGCTCAAAGCCGTCGATACCACCCTTGGTATATTTGTAGGCGGCCGACTCGGTCTTGCCGAAGCGTGGAATGTCTGGCTGGCGGTTCTCGACCCGCTCCATGCCGCCAAAACCTGCTACCTGAAAATAGTCATTGCGGATGCCGGACGTCATCCACATGAATTCGGCGCTCAAGGAATTGGCATAGCCGAAGCCTTGTTCAACCGCCTGATCCAACTCGCCCTTGCTGGCTTCCTCACGCTTAGTTTCGACGACGATAAAGGGGGATTTTCGTGCCTTGTCCCTGAAGACGACAATGTCTGCTGTCAGACTCGGAACGCGATGCGGAACCGGAAATTCTACATCAAGCAGTTCTGCAGGATAACCATAGTCCAAAACAAGGGAGACATAAGCACCTGCGCGGACGATTTCTTCGGGATCACTCAGCCTATATTTTTTGTTTTGGGCGCAATAAGCGACGTTTTTACTGTCATTATCAATCGAAATCAGCTTGGCTTCTATCCCACGCTGAACAATCTCTGGCACTTGCATTCGATTTCCCCCAAACGATTCTTAAGTTGATGTCATAGCTTGCGCTGGTACGAACTGCCACGCCGAAACAGATTTTTTGCATTTCGGATCGGTTTAGCTTGCTGTTGGGGTTCGAATTAACGGAGGACTATATGAAAGTTGACCTGTTAGATGCTCGAGCGGTTTCAAAACGTCTTAAGAAACTGATCGCGAAACACGATGAGATTCATTTGGCCGCAGCATGGGGTTACAATGGTCCTTTAGCTGATCATTTATTGCAAAATGCCCAGAAATTTAACTCGGTGACATTTGGGGTAGCCTTTTGCCAAACTGACCCCGATCTAGTTGACCGTCTTGTGGGTCGAAGCAATGCATTCATCGCAGATGGACGGAGTAAAACTTTTCATCCCAAGCTTTACTATTTTAGGACGGGCGAAAAGGCAGAGGCAATCGTAGGAAGTTCCAACTTCACTTCGGGTGGACTGAATAGGAATTATGAAGCGAGTCTTCACTTAAGAGGTGAAGCGGGTGATCCTGCGTTCACTCAAATAATTACTCTCCTAGAAACGTACGCCCCTATCCGAAAGCCAGTTACTCTCGAGCTGGCCAGAAGTTATCGCGTTCAGTTTGAGGCTGCCAAGTTACTCAGGAAGCCTAAAAATCCAACTCTACCCGGTGATGGCGCGGTATGGCGACAAGTTACGTCGCCGCTGGCGACAATGGGATGGAGCGAATATTTAAATGCAGTCAGATCAGGTAGATATCATGTACTCGGCAAACGGCTTGACCTGCTTCGCACTTGCCAAAGCCTTTTCGCTAGCGTTGGTTCGTTCGCTGAGCTTTCTCCCAATGAGTGGAAAGCGATCGCCGGTGTAATAGGCGAAGCCCAAAAGCGCGAATCAGGTTTGGACAATCATGACTGGGGTTGGTTTGGCTCCATGAGGGGCATGGGAGATTTCGCCAATCGGATACGAGAGCAGGACAAGTGGTTGAGCCGTGCGTTGGATAGCATTCCACGGCATGGTGATGTGTCGAAAACGCAATATGAATCTTATTGCGGTTATTTTCTCCGAGCATTTGAAAATTCGCATCGAGTTGGAGGTGTGCCAACCGCAACGAGACTTTTGGCAATGAAGCGACCTGATACCTTTGTTTGCGTTAGCAAACCTAACCTAGCTGGGCTGGCAGAAGCGCTTTCATTTTCGCGAACTACGCTCGACTTAGACAATTACTGGGAGCGCATTATCGAGCCCATCCGGATTTCACCGTGGTATAACGCTGATCGTCCTAACGGCGAGGATGCAGAAATTTGGGACGGGCGGGCCGCAATGCTTGATGCCATTTACTACGATCCGAGCTGATGGGGTGTAGATTGTGATGCGAATTTGGCATGATGCCGATAACGGCTCCGATACCCTATTGGTACCCCAGCGCATTTCGCGCTTCACACACATTCCATAAGCCATTGAAACTATGGTGAGCCCTGCTGGGTTCGAACCAGCGACCTACTGATTAAAAGTTTTTTTAAGCCGATATTTTGATATCCCACATATTCCCTAAACGTCTGAAATAATTAGATAATAGAAAAATAATGTTCTTGATATGTTCCAGCCAATCCCATAGTATCCTCTCGAAACGCTACCCGGGTAGCACGTTTTTAAGAGGCCAAAATGCCAAATCAAATAAAGCTTACTGATGCTAAATTAAAAGCGGTGAAAACACCATTGCGAGGACGAGTGGAGCTCGCAGATAGTGATTGTGTTGGGTTGAGATTTGTAAAAGGATCGACAGGTAAATGTCGTTGGATTGTTCGAAAACGGGTTGCTGGAAAGTTCAGAAAGATCACTCTGGGAGACTATCCCGGGATTGGTCTGGCTAAGGCTAGGCAGAAAGCGCTCCAGGCTTGTGCTGACATTGAGAGCGGCCGGAAGCTGGCGAAGCCTGATAAACGATCGAACAAAACGGTTTCCGCACTGTGGAGTACTTACGATCAGCAGCGCGTTGAGAACAAGCGATCTGCAAAAGAAATACGGCGCATATTCAAAAAGTACGTTTTACCGGAGCTTGGCGGTCGTCCGGTGGACGCCATAACGCGCACGGATGTTACTCGGTTAATTGATGGCATCGCTTATGGCGAGCGTTCTGCGCCGGTAATGGCCCGGCTTGTTGCTGCGCAAATGTCAGTGTTTTTCAATTGGGTTTTACCACGAGTAGAAACTCTAGCGTACAACCCAGTAACAGCAGCAAGCAGACCACCAGCACCGAAACCTCGTGATAGGGTTTTGTCGAATGAAGAATTGAAAAGCCTTTGGAAGGCTGTTGAAAATCAGCCGTTTCCTTGGCAGCATAGTTTGAAACTCATGCTGTTCACCGCTGCACGGCGAAGCGAAGTATTTGGAGCTGAACGTGCGGAGTTTGATTTAGAAGAAAAAGTCTGGAACTTACCTGCGTCGAGCGCAAAAAATAACAACGCTGTTATCATTCCACTTTCCGAAGAAGCTTGCCGTGTCGTTTCAGGTTGCCTGGTTACTGATGGTAGCAGCAAGCTGTTTCCTTCTGCGACAAATCCAAAAACTAGTGCATCAGGTATATCCAAATTGTTGCGACGGTTGAGGGCCGACGTTCAATCTGACTTGCAACGTCCCGTTCTGCATTGGACATTACATGACATCCGGCGGACTGTTGCTACAAACCTGCAGCGGCTGGGAGTAAGGTTGGAAGTGACTGAGGCAATTCTCAATCACGTTAGCGGTTCTCAGGCTGGTATCGTCAAAGTTTACCAACGATATAACTGGATGAATGAAAAACGCGAGGCGTTGCAACTTTGGTCTGATGATCTTGTTCGTATCTGTGACTGCAGCCGACAATAGGTTATTTTGTTTCACCAACCCAATCAACCGCAATGGAGTCAACTCCAGTTTTCACACCCTCAACCAATACCATGTGATTATCTTCGGGAACTTCATTGTCTTGAAAATCCAGTTTCCAAACGCTTTTATCATCACATTGCAGGACATATCGGCGGTCCCCTTTGATGAGTTTGCCAGTCAGCCGAAGGCGGTTTGAGTTTGAATGGTTCATGATCAAGTGTTCTCTGTCCTACAGTCCCGATTCTGTCCAGCGCGCTAGAACCTTCTTCACGTAGTCGCGGGTTTCCCGATATCGAGGAATACCTTTGGCTCGCTGCACCGCATTCGGTCCGGCATTATATGCCGCTAGCGCCAAGTGAATTCCGCCAAATTTGTCCAACATTTGCCTTAAATAGCGGGCACCGCCGTTAATGTTGGCCACAGGGTCATAGCGATTGCGTACCCCAAGGTCCGAAGCTGTTCCTGGCATAAGTTGGGCCAGACCAACAGCACCCGCTGGGCTTACAGCCATTGGATTATACCGTGATTCCTGCCAAATTAGAGCGTCGAGCAACCCAAAGGGGAGGGCGTGTTTCCTTTCCGCTGCCCGGATGGAGGATATATAGATAGTCCGCCTGGACGAAGCAGTTCGGCTGAGCCTTGAAAGCTTTCTCTTTTGTAGATTGGTTCTGGCATCATCATGAACTGCAGATGTTCTGGGGATGGTTTGCAATGGATTTGCTGGCTGCCAAATTCCATGCTGGAATAGCTGAAACGTTGAATTTTCATCGGCCTGCTGATCCCCAAGTTCCGTTGTAGGACCGCCATTGCTTTCCTGTAAACTCACATCTTGTGCCCATGCCACGCTCGAGCACAGCGTAATCGTAAGCAGCCCTATTGATAGCATCTTTGCCAAAATTCATCTCCATCTTGTATCGAATCGGATGAGAACATAAATAGAACATATAGCTGTAGGAAAGTGTTTTCTTACGTGTTGAAGAGGGGAGGCTGCCGGGAAGGGGAGAACTGGCGCAGATGCAAGGAACTCCTCAATGTCCCGTAACGTCCTAACTAATCCCACATCATCCATCGAGAATACAGAGGTGGCTCGGTTTGTTTGCACAGCGATTGGCAAAAGATAAGCGGATCGTCTGCCGTTTGTTTCCTCAATATTCCGATATGGGGTGTCATGCAGGGAGGGCGTAGCCCGACCGGAATGACACCCCATATCGGTTGCCAAATTCATGCTGCCATTTTCACAGGTAGGTTGTCAAAATATGTTTGATCGGGCGTCTTGGCGGCAAGGCTCGAATGCGGTCTTCTCCCATTGTAAAAGCCCAGATACCTGCCGATCGACGACCGGGCTTCGCTGACCCCGCCATAGGCGTGCAAGGGTTTTGTCTATCTCGTTGCCATCGTCGACTGGTTCAGTCGCAAGGTTCTCTCATGGCGACTATCGATCACGATGGAGGCTGATTTTTGCGTCGAGGCCCTGGAAGAAGCACTGGCCCGCTATGGCAACCCTGAGATATTCAACACCGACCAGGGCAGTCAGTTCACCAGCATGGCTTTCACCAGCGTGCTGCTGCGCGAAAAAATCGCCATCAGCATGGACGGCAGGGGTGCATGGCGCGACAACGTCATTGTAGAACGGCTCTGGCGTTCAGTGAAGTATGAGGAGGTTTACCTGGCCATCGGGATGTAGGTGATGTCTGTAGCCCACACCTGACCCGGCCGCACGATCGGCAGTCCTCGCAGCAAATAGGGGTAGATCTTATGCCCTGGAGCCGGCTTCGAAGTGTTCGGGCGGCGGTAGATGGCTTCGATCGCCATCTTCTTCATCAAGCTGGCGACATGCAGGCGGCCGATCTTGATGCCCTCCTGGCGCAGAAGATCGCGCAGCATTCGGCTGCCTGCATACGGGAACTCCAGGTGCAGCTCATCGATCCGCCGCATGATCGCCAGATCGGCAGGCGATACCGGCCGAGGCAGGTAATACACGCTGCCACGGCTGATCCTCAATTCCCGGGCCTGCCGCACGAGCGGCAATGCGTGCTTGCGATCGATCATCGTTTTGCGCCCGGCAACAGTCCGGCTTTCCCGAGCGCTCCGGCCAAAAAATCATTCACCAGCGTCAACTCGCCAATCTTGGCGTGCATCGTCTTTACGTCGATCGCCGGCTCTGCCGCTGCGCTACCGCCGTCCGATCCGAAAACACCCGCAGCCCCTTCCAGCAACTGAGTGCGCCAGGCCGTGATCTGGTTTGCGTGAACGTCAAACTGCTGCGCTAACTCAGCCAGCGTCTTCTCACCCTTCACCGCAGCCAATGCCACCTTTGCTTTAAATGCCGGACTGTGGTTCCGGCGTGGTCGTCTGCTCATATACGCTCCTGTCATGCGGCCGCCTTGGCCGCCGTTAGACAGAAAATCCACTTATCCCGCTGTGCAGTTTTCCCGAGCCACCTCTCCCCCTCTTCAACACCCGTCAGGTGACAAGTGCGTAAAGAGAAACCTCCAGTTTTGTCTGGAAAACGAATCCCATATTCGTTTTCAATCCGGATCGGTTGCGGCAAACATTGCGATGCCGTTTCGGCAAAGGAGAAATGTAATATTTACTTAGCAGCCCGACCCGGAAATCAATGCTATCGCATCAAAAGCTATTCAACCTCAACTCGATGCCAAATGTCCTTCCGCGAGAAAGCGGCGCAAGTGTGCCGCCGAGCGGTACCGGCCCCAAGATGTCCGGAAGCAGCGTATCGCCGCCATGCTGCACATCGTTGGTCAGGTTCTTACCATAGAGTGTGAAAGTCATATCCCCATCCATGAGCGCGAACGAAACGCTGGCATCAATCCGGTCAGATGGGTTTAAAAAACCGAGATTATTGTCGGTAAGCGCCGCACCATCACGATGTGAATAGGCGACCCGGCCAGTTAGGGTACCAAAGTCCATTTCTTGTTCGGCGATCAGCCCGATATTACCGGTCCAGTTAGCGAGGCGCGGAATCTGCAGAGAAGCATCATCTGTATCAATTACTCCGTCGCCATTGAGGTCAAACACCACGTTTTTATAGTCACCGTCGACATATCCGAGAGAACCTTCAAGCAATAAGCCAGGAAGAATTTCAATCTGGCCGTCGATCTCAACGCCCCAGATGGTAGCATCGGCAGTGTTCCGAATAACCTGAACGATACCCGCAATCGGATCAGTCAAGAGAATTTCACGCTGCAGACTTTCCATTTGGTTATAGAAGACCGCAAAGTTCAGACGCGAGCGCGGCATGGGCTCAGACTTAAAGCCCAACTCAAAGGAATCGATCTGTTCATCCTGAAACGGACCAGGTCCAAAATTAACCTTATCAGCGGCTGTATTACGCAAGTTGAAACCACCGGCCCGATAGGCCCGCGCCCAATGCGCGTACATTCGTGCATCCGGACTGAATTCATAGCCAATACCGATCTTGGGTGACCAGTTCGACGTTTGGAATATATCCACGAAATCGAATGCGCAAGTTCCCGCGATGACATTACAAGGGGTATTCACATTATTAACGAGTGATGCGAGTTGGGCATCTTTTGTTTCGTCAGCATAGCGGATACCGGCGTTGATCGAAAAACTATCGGTCAGGTCTATGTCAACCGCGGCGAAGACGCCGAATGTCTCCTGATCTACTATACCACCGCCATGCTGTGTCAGTGCCGGTACGCCTGTTGGCGTCAGCGCACCAAGCAGATCGCGTCCTTCTGTATATACCAGTTTCTGTGAGAAATAATAGATACCTGTCGTCAAATCGACCATGTCGCCAAAGCGTCCATTAAATCGCAGTTCGTTCGATATCTGGTTCTGCTTTGTTGCAAAGTCCCCATGAAACAGTGACAGTGGAGTGCCGTCAATGTCGCTGCGAGCCGTCTGTTCATATTCGCGCCAACCGAAAACATTGACAATAGAACCGCCATCACCAATATTGACATCAACGTTGATCGTAGCAATCACTTGGTTCCAACTTGTATCGAAAAAGCCGAGCTCATCAATGGAGAAATCAAAGCTCTCACGGCTGAACCTTCCGGAAGTGCCCGGAGGATTTAAAGGTGCCGCCTCTACCCCACGTCCGTTTATATGGTTTTGGTTGGCAGGTCCCTGACCATCGGCTTCACCGTGCTCAAATTTCAAGGTGAAATTACCAATATCGTTAGGTGTTACTTTGATTGCGGCGCGTACGATAACTGTTTCAGACTCACCAAAAGTCTCTGTTTCGCCGGAGGCCAACGTATTTTTGAACCAACCATCATCCTTATTGTAATAGAGTGCCAATTTGGCGGACAGCTTGTCTTCAACAATCGGGCCGGTGACCGTGCCCATGGCATAATAATTTCCGCCTGTCCCGCGGAGACCAGATTCGGCGATTAGTTTTGCTGTTGTCTGAAATTCATTCTTAGGGTCAGCGGTATTTAGCAATACTGCGCCACCAGTCACGTTCCTCCCAAACAAAATGCCCTGTGGACCGCGCAGTACTTCCACGCTTTCCAGATCAAATGTGTCAAATACAACGCCTCCATTTATCCCCAGATAGACGCCGTCGACAAATACACCGACAGCTGGATCGATCGAAGGAATCGATGAATTCACTCCGAGGCCGCGTATAGCAAAATTCGCAACGCCTTTCGTAGTGCCGACCTCATCAAGTGCAACATTCGGCATTTTGAAACTAAGACTAGAAATGTCGCGTACTTGCAGAGCATCCAATGTTTCTGAGCCATAGGCTGTAATTGCCAACGCGGCATCCTGCACATTCTCACCGCCAGCCTTTTTAGTGCCGGTGACAACAATCACATCGTCCAGAAAAGTAAAACCGCCGGATGACTGATCTTGATCAGAGGTTAACTGATCTGTTTCCTGAGCTTGTGCCATTCCTGCCGTCGACAGAGCCAGCGCAGCTATTACAATAACGGACGCACTGCGCAAATAAACAAATCGCATGATTTTTCCCCCTAATACACTTTTATAATCTTCTAAGATGCAGAACTTAAACAAACTGATCAGCGGTGCAACTGATGCCACTATTCAATGAGCGCCAATCCACCGTCTTTGCTCACTAACCATTTCGTCAATCAATTCCTGCCGATGTTCATTATGTAAAGGTGCCTCACCAAGAAAATCGTTGGACACAGACGCAAAACGTGGTGCAGCAATGGCTTGTCTAAAGCCGAGACTGTCATCAAATATGCCGCGTTCCTTATTATGAGGGTGATCCGCAGCGTCGGTAGGGCTTGTCACCAAACCAAAACAGGCATCGCTTCCTTCCAAAAGTTCGCACCAATGCGCGCTCGGTTGAGAAGCAAACAAATCGCTTAGCCGTTTGGCTTGATTGGCCCATGCGTTCTTATCGAACTGGTGTTCATACACGGGATCGTCTGTAAGGTTCAACAGATCCAGTAGCACCGAATAGAATTTTGGTTCGAGACTTCCTAACGTTATATATCGACCATCAGCACATCGGTAACTGTTATACCAGGGCGCTCCGTCCAGAGCGCTTTGGCCTCGTTCCGGTTGCATCAAACCCTTCGGCAAAAGGTCGAACACCAAATTCATCATATGAGCCGACCCGTCCACAATCGCCGCATCAATGACATCGCCCTTGCCAGTTGTGCGCGCCCGGATAATCCCTGCCAGAAGACCAATGGTCAGGTAATTGGCACCGCCGCCGACATCCCCGACAAGGCCGGGCGGCGGCAGGGGCTTTCCGCCCGCAGGGCTAGCATACCACATGGCGGAACTGACAGCCACATAGTTGAGATCGTGACCGGCCGCCTGTGCCAATGGTCCATCCTGTCCCCATCCGGTAATTCGGCCATAGACCAGCCGAGGATTGCGTTTCATACAGGCATCGGGACCAAGGTTCAGACGCTCCATTACACCAGGACGCATCCCCTCAATCAGAGCGTCCGCTCCCTCGATCAGATTCATCAACAGCTCTTGGTCATCCGAATTCTTGAGATCAAGCGCAATGGAACGTTTCCCGCGTTTCAATATACCAATCGGCATTGTCGAGCCGGGATTACTACCTTTTTCCTTGCGCTCGATCAGTACGACATCGGCGCCAAGATCGGCCAGATGCATACCACTAAAGGGCCCCGGTCCGATCCCCTCCATTTCAATTATCCTGATGCCGCTGAGCGGCCCCTGTCCCATTGTCATGGTCCCATTCACCGGAATGCGGAAATGCCGGTCAAACCCCGAGCGATCAAGAGCTTCTGAATTTCCGTAGTGCCGTCAGGAATGGGTGTAATCATGGCTTCGCGGGCCAATCTCTCGACGATGAATTCCTTCGTTAGGCCATTGCCGCCATGTATCTGAACCGCCTGGCGCGTAGCCTCCACTGCTATTTCCGTGCCGTACCATTTCGCCATAGCGCATTCGACATCACAGCGCTGACCTGCGTCAATCATAGATGCCGCCCGAAGCGCAAGCAATCGCGCAGCATCAATCTGGGTTGCCATGGTCGCAATCTTGTCGGCGATCAGTTGATGTCCGGCAATTTGTTTGCCATGCTGGACGCGATCCTGTGCATATTTAATGGATTCTTCCAGTGCCCGTCTGGCAATGCCATAGCCCCAAGCCGCGACATGGATGCGCGCCCGTTCAAACAGGGTCAGTGTATTTTTCAACCCGCTACCAATTTCGCCGATTGTATTGCTGACCGGCACCCGCACATCATTCAGAAATATCTGTGAAGTTGACTGGCTGTTCAGTGCTATTTTGGGAATGCCGCGCACCTCATAGGGATGCTCTTCCCGATCAAGCAAAATGTGCGTCAGCTGATTTTCATCCGAGCGGCATGTACAGATGAAAAAGTCAGAATATTCTCCATTTGTGATCCAGGTTTTCTCTCCGTTTATAATCCAGTCATTGCCATCACGCACGGCGCGGGTCTTGACGCCCGACACATCCGATCCGATATCTGGTTCCGATATGCCAACCGCACCTATTATCTCACCGCGCAGCATCGGGCCGGCATATCGTGATTTAATATGATCCGGCGCGAGCCTCAGGAGCATCGACGTGGCAGCGGCATTAACCAGCGCGACGATCGCCAAATCGCCGGAGGAATATGCCAGCTCTTCAATCAGCTGTACATGCAGGCGCCAGGACAGGCCCAGCCCGCCATCCGATTCCGGCTGGGGCGCGTTGACAATGCCAAATTCCCCTAGCTGCATCATCCATTCACGGATATTTTCCTTGGGATAGAAAACATCGCCTAGCTCCTTCAACTCCGGCTCAAGCCGCTCATCCAGAAAACGCCGCAGACCGTCTATCGCAAGACGTTCATCTTCATTGAACATGAAACCAATGTTGCTCATTATGCTTCCACCTTTCCCAAAATATTGATTACAGCTGCGCCTTCTTCGATACCGACCAGGCCGCCGCTATTTTCGTGAATGGCGTGCCGCGCATTTTCGACTTGCCGTTTGCCCGCCTCTCCGCGCAATTGCGTAACCAGTTCGTGAAGTTGTCCAAGGCCCGTCGCGCCGATCGGATGTCCTTTTGATTCCAATCCACCCGACGGGTTGATGGGTATCCTGCCGCCTACCGTAAAATCGCCGCGTTCCGCCGCCGGACCCGCCTCACCCAGAGGAGCAAGCATCAGGTTCTCCGCATGCATCAACTCTCCGATAGCAGTCGCATCATGGACTTCGGCGACATCCATATCATCGGGGGAACGGCCAGCCATCTGATAGGCTTTTTGCGCCGCCAGCCGGGCCATGTGGTTTTCCGGTTCGTCAGCGGTCCTTTCGGCATTGCCGCTCATCGATACGCTAGCTAGGATTTCCACAGCGCGGGACTTGTCCATGCCCAGCTTCTTCAGCCCCTCTTCATTGCAAATAACCGCGGCAGCAGCACCATCGGAAATGGGTGCGCACATTGGCAAGGTCAGCGGATAGGTAATAGGCGGCGCAGCCAGCACCTCCTCAATCGAATAGGCCTGACGATATTGCGAATATTCATTATGCACCGAATGTTCATGGTTTTTGGCAGCGATGGCCGCGATCTGCCGCTGCGTCGTTCCATTACGCTTCATGTGGTTGAGCCCAAAGGCCGCATAGACCTTCATGAAAATACTATAGGGCCGTTCCGATTCGGACCCTTCGGGGCATTCCATGCCTTTGCCAAGACTAACAAGGCGCTCAATATTTTCATCGACCGTGGCCACGTCCCAAGCGCCATCAAACACCGCAAACATTTTTTTCTTGTCAGGAACATTCATTTTCTCAACACCGGCGGCCAAAATAATGTCGTGCATGCCGGAGCCAACCCCCTGCACGGCCAGATGGAAGGAAGACGAGCTCGACGCGCAAGCATTCTCTATGTTGAAGACAGGTATTCCAGACAGGCCAATCTGGCCCAGCGCCACCTGCCCGGGAATGAATGTTTGCCCTTGCAGGAAACCTTGTGTCGAGCTTGAATGATAAACCGCTTCAACGTCAGACTTATGGCCGCCCGCATCACCGAGAGCAGTGCTAATGGCCGTGTCAAGCAACTGCCTTATGCTTTGGTCAGGGTGTCGGCCGAATTTTGTCATGCCCACACCGACTATATATGCCTTTTCCATTGTCGAAAGTTCCCTCTAATCTTTTTTCCGGAAAACCGGCGCGATCATTTTCCCGTATATTCTGGTGCCCGTTTCTCGCTAAAGGCAGACAGGCCCTCTAGAAAATCGGCGGATTTGGAATGCTCTGCTAATAGCCGGGTTTCCAGCGTCAGCGCATCGCGCGGATTGAGCTGACGACCATCCGCCACCATCTGTTTCATGCGATGCAGAACCAAGGGACTTTTCTGCGCCAGATTATCGGCGAGCTTCATTGCTTCGTCCATCAGGCTCTCATCGTCATGGACGGCGCTGACGAAGCCAAGGTTTTCAAATTCCTCCGCTGGCCAGTTTTCACCTGAAAAAAGCAGCAGATTAGCCTTCTTCTCACCAATAAGCCGCGGCATGATCGTGCCCCCACCACCACCCGGCAGCACACCGAAATTGGAATGGCTGTCGCCCAATCGTGCGCTACGGGCGGCAAGGACGATATCGCAGGCAATAGCCATTTCCAGACCTCCGGCAAGCGTGAATCCATTCAGCGCCGCAATTGTTGGTTTAGGCAGTTCCCGCAATTGGTGGAATATCTCCTGGATAGTACCAAGAAAGGATAAAAATTCCTTCGCATTGCCTGCCTGGGCTTCGGCAAGAACGCCTTTCAGATCCGCCCCGCAACAAAAGGCACGCCCCGCTCCCGTTATGATTAGCACACGCAAACCGTCATCTTCTGCAACGACGGAAACCGCACTGGAAAGTTCGTCCACCATTGCCCCCGAAAGCGCATTCATCGCCTTAGGCCGGTTCAATGTTATGCAGGCAATGGCATCGCGAGTTTCAAATTTTATTGTTTCATAAGCCATCGGTCATCATATCCCGTCCATGATAAGGCAAAAGACGCATTCAACTGCGCTGCCGAATACTGACAATTATAGCGAAAGCCTGCGTTTGACATGCGATTGACTCGCCATTGCACGCCAAAATAGCGTCAACAAAACCATCGGACGATTGAAACTTGCTGTTATTCGGATTTCAGCTTTGATTTTTCGAGATACTCGTGCGGTGACCGACCGGTCAATCTTCGAAATGCACGCGAAAAGTTGCTGGAGTCGTTATATCCTAAAAGATAGGACATTTCCTTGATCGAATGACGTCCGGAACGCAAATACCGGATAGCGAGATATTTACGCATACCGTCAAGCACCGCGTTAAAAGTTGAACCTTCATTCTGTAACTGCCGTTGGAGGCTTCGATTGCTCATACCAAGTGCGCTTGCAATTGTGCGGATCGACACGTCACCATCGGGCAGCATATTTACAATGGCTGACTGAGTCCGAGGAATGATTTGCTCATCATCAAATCGGGCGATATATTCCGTTGCAATCTGATCATGAGCACGGACAAACTCTGGATTGAACCCTCGCAATCGTTGGTTAGAATCGGATTCGGAGACGTGCAGTTCGAGCCGTTCGCACCCATATTCGATGGGACAGCAAAAATAATCATCAAACTCGGCAGATGCGAATTTAGGTTTAGGTCGGGGCATACGCACCAAAATCGGCGAAAAGTTTGACCGATAAACCATCCTTGCAAATCGCAGAACAGTTGCCAAAAATGCATCCTCCCTCGTCGGAGGCAGTTTTTCTTGTATTGTTAACGAAAAAACTAACCGCTTATCACGGATCTGTGTGCTGGCATTACCCGCCTGCGAAATTAATTGGAAAAACCGTTCGTATCTTACGAAGAAAGAATTCAGAGTGCGACTGGCAAACAGTGAATATCCTAATGCGTGCATGGAGCCCGGTGTAAGGCGTGCGCCGAGCTTCAAGCCAATCGCTTCATCGCCTGTAATTCTCTGAACAATCTCGTAAAACTTGCTCACCTGCCACGAAGGAACACGCGCATTGGGATCATTCAAAAGCTCAGGATTGATTCCTACTTCTTGCAGAATTTCATTGGTGTCAAACTCCGAATAGAACTCGTCAACAATCGCAACCAAGTGGATCATCCACGTAGCAATGACTGTCACTTTAGCTGTCGGGAATTCCGCTTCGGCCTCCAATTTTTCTCTCCTATTTCAAGCACTAGATTTTTTATTGAGATTGATACGAGTTTTTCAAACGACATAATAAGCAAGCATATGTCCTCGGGCGGATACTCGTACCCTAAAAACAATGCGCTGACACTATACTATACCCCGTCTACATACTATAGGCCACCTCTAAAAATACCCTTTCGTCCGCGCCGATTTTCTGATTCAGTAGATTTGAACTGAGGAAGGATTTCGCACCATGGGTCAGCCAGGATTTTTTGATTTGAGCGGCCGTTATGAAGGTCTGGACGCGTCGGGTGATCCGTTGGTGGCGATAGCAGCGGCAGTACCCTTTGAGTTGTTCCGGGGGAAGCTTCAGCGTGCGCTTGTCAAAGGCGGTTTGCGCAAGGCGGATGGGGACCGCAAAAGTGCCGCAGGGCGCAAACCCTGGGATGAGGTTCTGATTTTCAAGATATTGGTGCTTCAGGCGCTCTATAATCTGTCGGATGACGCGATGGAATATCAGCTTCGCGACCGGCTTTCATTCATGCGTTTTGCCGGGCTCGGCCTGGAGGATGCGGTGCCCGATGCCAAGACATTATGGCTTTATCGCGAGGCTCTGACCCAAGCGAAGGCGGTGGACAAGCTGTTTCACTTGTTTGATAACTATCTCAAGGACCAAGGCTATCTGGCTATGGGCGGTCAGATTATTGATGCCACCATCGTGCCTGCCCCGCATCAGCGTAACTCGCGTGACGATAATGCGAAGATCAAAGCGGGCGGGACCCCGGCGGGATGGGAGGCGCACCCCGCCAAGAACCGCCAGAAGGACAAGGATGCCCGCTGGACCAAGAAGCATGGCAAGTCGCATTTTGGATACAAGAACCACATCAACGTTGATCGCCGCCACAAGCTGGTGCGGCGCTACGCCGTCAGCAGCGCCTCGGTGCATGACAGTCAGAAGCTGGATGATGTGCTTGATCGTGCAAACACTGCCAGCGGGGTCTGGGCCGATAGCGCTTACCGCAGTGAGGCTAGTGAAGCGGCGCTCGCCGAGCGCGGCCTGACCAGCCACATCCATCGGCGCGGATCACGGGGTAAACCGCTCACCAGCGCCCAAGAAGCCGCCAACAAGACCCGCTCAAAAGTGCGCGTGCGGGTCGAACATGTGTTCGGATGCCAGCACAGCATGGGTGGCAAGTTCGTGCGCACCATCGGCATCCTGCGGGCGACTACGAAGATCGGGATGCAAAATCTGGCTTACAACATGCGCCGTCTGGTCGTGCTCGAAAGGGCGGCAATGGTCGCTACCTGAGGCCAAAGGCCAGAAAGACAGGCTGCATCAACCCAAAACAGGCTGGGGGAAACCCAAAAATGATCCGACTTCTGGTCCAGTGAGGATATCAAATCGCTATATCAGCCGGAAATCGGTATTGTTCGAGGTGGCCTATACCCCGTCTACCTCAGGATCCGAAAATCTGCGGGATTGATGACGCGAAAGTTGTCGGTGACCTGATCGCGGAAGGCGTGCCATTGTTTCGGCACGTTTTGAGTTAGGAACCCCAGGATCGCTGCCCTAAATTCGCGCGCCGTTGCGTAGCCTTGGTTATGGGTGATGTTTTAGTGCATCACTCCCCAGAGTCGCTCGATCGGATTGAGGTGGGGGCTGTAGGTCGGCACGAAGTGGAGCCTGATCCGCTGGCCTTTTCGGACCAGCCATTCCTGCGCCAGCCGGGCATGATGGTAGCGGGCGTTGTCGAGGAAGACGTGGATCAACCGCCGCGACGGATGGGTGGCAAGGATCGCCATGAGCAGCAGGATCGTGCTTTGCGCATCGACGGTGAGGACATCGAGCATCTGGGTCTTGCCGGTCTCGAGGTCGATGGCGCCATGAA
>JGI24513J20088_1000033_pt1 | contig 33054 bp, 31 predicted proteins | sample LinPmetageLP36_FD_20088 | JGI IMG/M metagenome (IMG submission 20088)
GATGAAAAGGAATTTATTTTAAAATTATATAAGGTTAGAGTAAATGGTTATTTAGAAAAAATTCTTCAAAAATATGCTGATGATAATAATGCAGAAAACTTTTTATCTTTTGAATTAGAAAGTATTGCTAAAAATGCAATATGGTTAGCTAAGAAAAAGTACATGCAAAATATTGTATGGAAAGATCCAGATATTCATTATGAAGATTTGTCTAAAATTAGTTCAAAAGGTTTTGAAATTATTCAATCATCAACTCCAATATTTGCTAGAGAAAAACTTAAAGATTTATTGACATATATCTTTTCGGTTGATAAATTAGATATGAAAGCGTTTGCTGCTCTACTTAAAGATATTAAAAGACAATTTAAATTAGCTAATGTAGATCAAATTTGTTTTTCTAGGAAAGTAAATAATTATCAAAAATATATTACAAACGATTATGAAGCGTTTGAATTTGCATCAAGGTGCCCAATAGGTGTAAGATCTGCAGGTTATCATAATTACTTATTAAACAATTCTTCATCTAAAGGTAAATATCAGCCACTAGGAAATGGTGAAAAATGTAAAATGTATTTCTCTAAAGATAAAGCATGTGATGTATTCGCATTTGCACCAGGTGATTATCCTTATGAATTTGCACCAGAAATTGATCATGATAGGCAATTTGAAAAAACTATATTAGATCCTATTAATCGAGTAGTAACTGCAATGGGGTTTAAGGCATTTAACAGAAACTTAATTTACACAACCAGCTTATTTTAAAGCTTAAATAAATATTAAAATATAAAAATTAGACATATGCTTAATCGAAAATTTAGGATTCACTTATTAGGTTTACCTCATACAAAAACTACTTTAGATTTTACTGCTTGTGCATACACAATGAAAGTATGGAAGTTTTGTAAAATGATGGAAGGTAGAGGCCACCACTTAATGCATTATGGTCATGAAGAATCTAATCCTTGTGCCGATGAATTAATACCTGTAATCACAGCAGAGAAATGGGATGCAGTTTATGGTGATCATGATTTTCATAGTAAATTTTTTACCTTTGATGTCAACGATGCAGCATATACAGAATTTTATAAAAATGCAATTGAAGAAATTGGTAAAAGAAAGCAACCAGGAGATATTATTTTACCTTTTTGGGGCGGTGGTGTTAGACCAATTTGTGATGCTCACCCTGACCTTAATGTAATTGAACCAGGTATTGGATATGCACATGGACATTGGGCTAATTTTAAAATATTTGAATCTTATTCGATATATCACGCTTATTGTGGTTTAGATAATGTTGGTATGTGTAATCAATCTTGGTATGATATTGTTATTCCTAATTATTTTGATTTAGATGAATTTGAATACTCTGCTAAAAAAGAAGATTATTATTTATTTGTAGGTAGAGTATATGATGGCAAAGGTCTTAATATTGCAATACAAGCAACCCACGCAATTGGGGCTAAGTTAAAAGTGGCTGGTCAATTAGCCGGTCCTTACGCAGAACCTGATTATAAATGGCCTGATCATGTTGAGTTTATGGGTTATGTTGGAATGAAAGAACGTAAAGATTTAATGAAGGGTGCTATAGCATCATTCTTACCTTCTATGTATGTTGAACCATTCGGTGGGGTACAAATAGAAAATTTACTTTGTGGTACTCCAACTATTACAACTGACTGGGGAGCATTTACAGAAAATAACATTCATGGTCATACTGGTTATAGATGTAGAACCTTTGAAGATTTTGTTAAAGCTGCTAAGGATTGCCGTGATGGTAAAATAAAATCTATTGACTGTAGAAATCATGGTGAAAAATTCTCATTAAAAAATATTGCTCCTAAATATGAAACTTTCTTTAATGATGTTTTAGATATATCTCAAGATAAAGGGTGGTATACTATTAATGATATTTCACTATATGATGAAAAGTATTTAGCAGATGATAGAGGTTTAAATTCAGATGGAACTCCTTTAGAAAAAAAAAGCTAAAACCTAAAATAGCTATATACAGCAATAAAGGTTGGTCTATTGGTAGAATTCATGACAGCATTATAGAATATCTTTCTAATGATTATGATTTTAAATTCTTTAATTGGCATAATAATAATGACATTCTTGAATTTAATTCTACTTGGAATGATTATGATGCTATACTTAGTAACGGTACGATATCAAAGCTTAATGATAAAACAGATCCTAACTTTTATAAAAAGGCTATTTGTGTTTCGTGGGCAGAGCCTAATTTAGAAGGTGGTTATTTTATTGAATTAATTGGTGATAATCCTGATATTCTTTGGGGTGCACCAACACTTGCTATCCAAAAATCACTAAAAGATCTTTTTAATATAAATGCCATGAGCGTTATTGCTGGGGTTAACAAAAAGGATTTCTTCCCTACTCGAAAGATTAATAAGATAACTACATTAGGATTAAGCGGGCAACCGGGTACTTATGATGGATGGGATTATATAAAAAGACCTGAAATGATGAGAAATATCGCACTTAATGCCAATATTAAATATGAGTTTATACATAGCAAATCTAGTAATGAACACCANAACTTATATAAAGATATAGATATGTATATTTGTACTAGTCGTAGTGAGGCAGGGCCTTATGGTATTGCAGAAGCAGCGTTTTGNAAAATACCAGTAATATCCACACCAGTAGGATATGCATCAAAGTTTAAGAGTATAAAAACATTCACAACAGTAGATGAGGCAGTATCTATTATAAATGATTTAAATTCTAATCCTAGAAAATTAGAAAAATATATTAATGATGTGTATGAAGAATTGGCACGTGAATTAAACTGGGAATATGTTGCTAAAACATACTGGAAGCCTNTAATTGAAAAAAGATTAAACTCTAATAAAACTTAAACAAAACACCTTTTGTGCTATATAAAAATAAACAATATTTAATATGGCAAAGGAATTCTCATTCGCAGATTTAAACAAAGAAATGTCAAAGATATCCGAGTACGGAAATACTTTAGACAAATCAACAATTTCAGAAATTGATCATTATATACCTACTGGAAACTTTCATCTTAATGCATGTTTAACAGGATCATTATTTGGTGGTTATCCAAATAACAGAGCTGTTGCATTAGCAGGACCATCAGGTACAGGAAAAACATATCTTATTTTAAATGCAATTAAACAGGCACAGAAACAAGGATATAGTATTATCTTTTATGATTCAGAAAACGCAGTAGACAAATCATTAGTTGAAAAATTTGGTATTGATCCAAAAACTTTTAGATATGAGCCATGTAATACTGTTCAAGAATTTAGAAGTTCAGTAACTGCAATTACTGATGTATTAATAGAGCAAAAGAAAAAAGGAATTGCATTACCTAAAATAATGGTAGTTTTAGATTCTGCTGGTAACCTTGCAACTCAAAAAGAAATTGATGATGCAAAAACTGGAAGCAGTAAAGCAGATATGACTAGAGCTAAATTATTAAAATCTACCTTTAGAATTATTATGACACAATTCGGTATTTGTAAAATTCCATTCTTGTTTACTAATCATACCTACCAAACACAAGACTTATTCTCAAGACAAGTTGGAGGTGGCGGTACAGGGCCAGAATATGCAGCATCGATTATTTTATTTTTAGGTAAAGCTAAACTTAAAGAAGGTGTAGAACAAACTGGTATTATTGTAACTGCTAAGCCTAATAAAAATAGATTTGCAAAACCTACAAATATTAAATTCCATATTTCTTTTAATAAAGGTATGAATCCTTATGTAGGATTAGAAGAATACATTAGTTGGGATACATGTGGTATTGAAAGAGGAAGATTTATTACTGAAGGCGCTTTTAATAAATTAACTGACATAGGAAAGTCTGAATGTAGACAACATTCTTTTACAAAAGATAAAAAAGATGTAACTGTTTATTTCCAACCTGCTGCAACTGCTCGTAAGATCTGTGTTAAACACTTAAATGATGCAGTAGATCTTAGTCAATTATATACCCCTCAGGTTTTAACTGAAGATGTATTAAAATTAATAGAACCTATTGTGAATGCTAAATTTACTTATGGTGATGAATTGGATCAAGAAGAATTAGGAAACATAATTACAGAAACAGTTGATGATGTTACCGAAAACTCTTAATACAGCAAAGCTTAAAGTAAAGTATGTATTAGGAAATCACACAACACTACCACAATATCCTGATGCTGAAGATGTACTTTTTGAATTAATACGTGATTATTGTGGCAAGGTTGCTAAAGATATAAAGTTTACAGATGTCTCAATGGCAAAAAGATGGAATTTATCTAAAGAGCAGTGTAATGTTCTTTTAAAAGAATTACTTAAACATGAATTTTTAGAAATATCTTTACAAAATTCTGCCTATACTACATATGAAGTAATTTATAATCCATACCAATAAAACTAATTATGTTTTTTAGCATATAAAAATAAAACTACATGAAATCAAGCATAGATCACGAAAAGATTTTCTTTAACTATTTTTTAACAAAGCCACATTATCTAAAAGGAACAGGTAAAGGCTTTTTTGCAAATAGGGATTTAGATCAGATTGCAAAGTTATCAAAAGATTTTTATTTAAAGTTTGGTGAAAGTCCATCTAAACAACAGATGTCAGCTTTAGTTAAAGATGATCCTAATGATATATCTCAGGATATTGTAAAATCTATTTATGATATTAATATTAATGAATATGATCAAGATTGGTTAAAGAGAACTGGAGAGGCGTGGGTTAAATGGAAACATTTTGATAAACAATTAGTAAGAACAATTGAATATGTAAAAACTCAAGATGTATCTCCAGAAAACGTAGAAGATGTTGTTCAGCGTGCAATAGGAATGATCTCTACTGATGGATCAATTAATTTTGATACAGATACAGGTTTAGATTTTTTTAATCCTGAATCACATATACAAAGAACATCCAAGAAAATAGAAACTGGGTGGTCTTTTGTTGATAGAGTATCAGGAGGAGGCTATGATACAAAATCTTTAATTGTTTATGCAGGTGAACAAAACATTGGTAAATCTATATGGTTAGCCAATGATGCAGCTAATTTTGTTAAGATGGGTCATAATGTGGTTTTCATCACTGCTGAAATGTCAGCACAAAAGGTATTAAAAAGAATAGGTTCAAATCTATTACATATTCCTATGACTGATTATGATAAAAATTCAAGCAATAGAGATTATATGAAGAGAAGATTGGAAAAGGTATCAAGAGGTTTACTACCTCCTGGTAAATTATTTGTTAAAGAATATCCAACTTCACAAGGAACTATACCAGATATAGAAGCTTATCTAAAAGACTTAGAAGAAACCACTGATCATAAAGTAAATGTATTAGTTGTAGATTATATTAATATTCTTGCAAATTATAGAAATCCTAATACTGAAAATACTTATATGAAGATAAAGCAAATTGCAGAAGATCTTAGGGCATTAGCAGTTAAAAGAGATATGTTAGTAATATCTGCAACTCAGATTAATCGTGGTGCATGGGATGCAACCGAGGTAAGAATGGAAAACATTGCAGAATCTGCAGGTCTTGCGCATACTGCTGATGTAATGTATGCGTTAATACAGGATTCAGTAATGCACGCAGAGCGTGAATATTGGTTAAAGGTTTTAAAAATTAGAGATGGGCAAGGAAAAGGCTCAAGGTGTAAATTTGATATTGATTATGAACATATGAGGTTAACGGAAACCGATGATATATCAGGATAATAATAAAATATAAAATAATATGTGGGGAAAAAAGAAAAAAGCTCTTACTAAAGGGGAAGATGATAAAAAATCAAAGTTTGTAGAAAAAGATAAGATCTTTAATAATACATACGGAGAACAAGACTTAGGTGGCCAAAAGATAAACTTTACAGTTTCATCTTCATGGTTAGATGGAATGGATCCAGATGATAAGCAACATTATGATTCTTTGTTTGAAAAAATAGATTCATTAATAAAGGGTAGTGAATTTGAACATTTAAATGAAGCAACCCCTGAAGGTGTTATTAAAAAATTAAACAAAGTACAAATTAATAAAGTATTCTTTTACATAATAGAAAATACTGGATCATCGTATACCAGGATAGATTTATTTAGTGTTCTTTCAGATTACTTTGATGTATTTCCTAATAAGTTCTATAATTCATTATCAAATAAATTTAAAGATGAATTAATCGAAGAGCTAGATAAAAAATACAATATTTTAGAAAAAAGAAAAATTAGAAAATTATTTTAATATGGCAAAAAGAATATGGATGGTATCCGATTCACATTTAGGCTGTAGATCAAATTCTGTTTTATGGCTTAATATAATTGAAGATTACTTTTTTAAATTTTTTATACCTTTAGTAAAAAAAGAATATAAGAAAGGTGATGTTCTTTACCATTTAGGTGATGTATTTGATAATAGGCAAAGTGTTAATTTAGCAGCACAAGATTTGGCAATTAGAGTATTTGAAGAACTAGGTAAAATATTTCCAGACATTCATATCATTGTAGGTAATCATGATATAATGAGAAAAAATTCAAATGAAATTTCATCTGTTGACTGTTTAAAATATTTACCTAATGTAAATGTATTAAAAGAACCTAAGATTTTAAAATATAAAGATGCTACATGTTTACTTATGCCATGGAGAAGAGATCATCAACATGAAAAAGAAACAATAGATTCTGTGAAAGGCGATATTGATTATATGTTTTGCCATACAGAAACACAAGGTGTTCAAATTAGTCCTAGTACAAAACATTTACATGAAGGTGGTAATGTAGTAGGAATATTTAAAAGATTCAAAAGAGTTTATTCTGGTCATATTCATTATAGACAAGATAAAGAAAATTTTATTCTTGTAGGTAATCCTTATCAAATGACTAGATCTGATAGAGATAATCAAAAAGGTATTTATGTATTAGACTTAGAAACTGGTAAACATGAGTTTTTTGAAAATAAACAAAGTCCAGTTTTTCTTAGGTATTATATTAATCAAATATTGGAAATGAGAATGGAAGATATTGAAAAAGAAATAAAAGATAATTTTGTAGATATCTTTATACCTTCAAATGTACTAGGTAAATATAACATTAATATGTTTATGGACTATCTTGATGGTTTAGCTAGAAAATTAGAACCGAGAATTTATGATGAAGATAATCCGTTTGATATTGAGGATGGTGAATTATCAGACTTTAATGGTGAAATGAATTTAATGAATATTGCAGCAGAGCACATTAATTCTTTAGATTATGATGATGATTTAAAAGAAAGATTAAAAGTATCGGTACAAGAATTATATAAAAGAACAATATCACCAAGCTATGAAAATTAAAAAAGTAGAGTTTAAGAATTTTGCAAGTTATGGAAATAGGTTGCAGGTTATAGATTTTGAAGAAGATAAGAGTAACTTATATTTAGTTCTTGGTGGTAATGGTGCAGGTAAAAGTACATTAGCAAAAGTAATAACATATATGTGTTATGGTAAAGTAGAAGGGGCAACCTTAAAAGATTTACCTAACAGAGTTAATGGTGAACTGTATGGAAGAATATGGTTAGAATCAAAAGGTAATAAAATTGAAATTGAGAGAGGTATTAATCCTGGTATTTTTAATGTTAAAATTAATGGTGCTGAATATGATGTTGCAGGTAAAGTAAACTTACAAGAATTTTTAGAAACAGAAATTTATGAAATACCTTATCACGTTTTTAAGAATGTAATTATTCTTTCGGTTAATGATTTTAAATCTTTTATTACAATGTCACCGTATGATAAGAAAAGAATTATAGATAAGATATTTGGTTTTTCAGTTATTAATGAAATGGCTGAATTAGTTAAAGAACAACGCAGAGGTATTATTGAGGATATAAGAACTTATGAAGATGAAATAAGAACTCTTAATGAATCTATTGGATCTGTTTATGACAAGATAGAACAAATTGAATTACTTACAGCAGAAAAAGATAAATCTAAAGTTACTAAACTAAAAACTGATTTAGTTGAGTTAAATGAAAGAAGAAAAAAATTAAAAGGGTTTACTACAAAGACAAAAGAAAAATTGGAGGAATTAGATTTAGCATCTAGAAATAAAGCCTCAGAACATTCTACACTACAGCATAAAATTTTAAATATAAAAAGTGATTTAAAATTATTTGAAAATTCTACATGCCCTACATGTACAGCTCCACTTACTTCTGATTTTCACTTAGATATTAAAAAAGAAAAAGAAGAGTCTCTTATTACATTAGAAGAAGAATTTATTAATATTAAAAAAGAGTATGAAGATTCAGTTACTAAGTTAACAGATTTAAGGCACAAAGGTAGAGACATATATGAAAGGCTAGGTGGTTTAGAGGTTGAAATGGAAAATCTAAAATCTGAATTAATTAAAATAGCTGATAAAGATGAATCGGATTCATCAACTAACCTAAAGCAATTAGTAAAAGATTTTAAAGTTCGTAAAGATGATAAGTCGTCTGGTAAATTAAAAAGTGAAAGTGAAGATTATTATTTAACCATACTTGAAAACTTAATGGGTGAAGGCGGAATTAAAAATTTAGCAGTAAGATCTATCTTGCCTTCTTTTAATAATCATATACTTTTAATGGGTAGGGAAATGGGAATTCCTTTTGGTATAAAATTTGATGATAAATTTAATTGTACACTTCACCACCTAGGAACTGAGATTAGCCCAAAGACATTAAGTACAGGTGAAAAGAAAAAGGTAGACTTTGTAATTATTATGGCTTTAATGAAAATGATTAAAGTCAGGTTTCCATCTTTAAACATTTTATTCTTAGATGAAATATTTTCTTCAATTGATTCTGATGGTGTATATCATATAATTAATATCCTACATGATACTATACAAGATATAGGTTTAAATACATTTGTGATTAATCATACAGTATTGCCTAGTGAATATTTTGATAAAAAGTTAGAAATTACAAAAGATGCAGGCTTTAGTGAATTTACAATTGAAACTATTGGATAAATATAATACAAGAAAAATTAAAAATGACTAATGTCAGCATATAATCAAGAGTTTAATAAAGACAACACTATACTGCGTTATATTATAGTAGCTCTTTTAGCCGAGCTAAAAGATAAAGTTTATTATTATAACCAAGTAGATGAAGATAATATAAAGAAAATATCAGTACCTTTTTATTATTCAATAACAGGAGACGGTAGATTTTTAATGGATAATTTTTTGTTTGATGCAGAAGCAAAAGGTAAAGCTATCGGTGATTATGAAGTAGTACCAAGAGGTATTATACAGTTAACTGGAATATCCATAGATTCAGGTAGCCAAACAAACAAGTTCGCTAGAAGTGAGTTTGTACAAGAATGGGAAGGTGTATTAAAGACTTTTTCAATGGAAACAAATTTTCTTCCACTTAATATGTCTTTTGATTGTACTGTTGTATGTTCATCTAATTTAGAAATGTTAAAGGTTACAGAATCTTTAATGAGTAAGATTTATAAAAATACTTTATTTCAAATTGATTTAGGTATGATGAGAGTTGCAGGAACATTTGCAGTCCCAGAAGATTATGCACAAAACAGATTATTTGAATTCCAATTAAATGATAAAAAAGAATGGAGTGTAACATTTCCAATAGAGGTGCAATCATTTATGCCAGTATTTGAAAGTGGTATTTTAATTCCTGAAGTAAGTCTTATGACAAGAGCTGCTATAAAAGCAAATCCTAATGCTCAAGGGGTTGGTATGTTAAGATCAGGTTCTAATAATGAATTAGGCATTTTCTTTGGTGGAATATTTCAGAAATTTGAATACACAAGTGAAAGTATTTTAAAGATGCAACCTAGTGGATTAGTTAGTAATAAAGGATACATTAATCCAGATGCTATACAAACAGGCGGTCCTTATATAGATACATCAGTATCATCTGCCCCAATTGTACCTGAATCGTTGGATAGCTTAAATTACAGGAACGCAGATAGGATCCCAAAGGTAGATGAATCAGGACTAGGAAGTGTAGATGATGGCTTTGGAAAGTGACAAACAATTAATCAAAGAGACTTATAATATATAAAACAAATCAAATAGTGTAATATGGAAAACACAATCAACGAAGGACAAACACAAGTTTATGCAGATGGGGCAATTGATGCTCAACCTGGTGTAAATACGTCTGCTCCTTACTTAAATCAACCAAGCCAGCAATTAATGGATATAATTCATGTATTGTTTAGCCAAAGTGGTAGAATGTCAGATATTGATAATGATGGTAAAATTGATCATAGTGGATCTATGACAGATCAACAAGTCATGACAATTTTGGTAGGAATGGGAATTCCACAACAAATGGCAATGAGCGGTATTTCAAAGTATCGTGAAAGCATGCCAGATCAATCCGATATATACACTGAAAATAATAATAAACAAAAAAATCATAACAAAATGAAATTTACATTAACAGACCTATACGAAAACGTTGTGGATAGTATTAATGGACTAAAGGCAATGGATAATGACAATTCCAGAGTTTCGTATTCTGTTAAAGAATCTTTAACGATTTTGGAAAATGCAATAACTGCATTTCCAATGAAACTGAAAAATGCAGATCTTTCTGCTATTAGTGAAGAGTTAGAAAATTCAGTTAGCCCAGATCTTAAATTTAAAATTGCAAGAAACTTATATACTAAATTAGCTCAATCAACTTGGTTAAATCCAATTTCTGAATTGAGAGAGTATATAATGGAATCATATAATAATGCTAAATGGGAATTTAGAATTAGTGAATCTATTGCAAGAACAGAAAATCAAAAAGGAAAACTAATAGAATCATTTAATTCAGATTTAGTTTCTTTATTAAATGAATCAGATGTAAAATCTAAATTTGCTGTTGTTGCTGCAAAGCACCCATGGTCAACAGATGCTAAGCAAATAGTAAATGAAATGAATGCTGAAGATCAAAAGGTTGCATCTACTGCAAATGGTAAAGTTGTATCTGTGCTTTCTCCAGTATTAGAATCTGAAGAAGGATTAACATTTAACTTACACGGAAAGAATTATACTTATAATGGAACCGACATTACTGAAGCTAATGTAACTGATCCAAGATTCTTCGATGTATCTGAAGGTTTAGCTATGTTCTCAAGAAATGGAAACATTCTTTCATTACATGGAGAAAACGGTAAATCATTAGAATACAACATTACTGAAGGTACTTTAACGATGGGTAAAATTGATATGACTAATTATAGTATAATTGAATTAAAGGAATCTTTATTGGCAACTAATTTCTCAGGATACAGAAACCAATGGCAAAATGATAAAATTTGTAAATTCTTTGAATCAGTCGATATGATTGCTGAAATGGATAATTTTACAACTATTCAAAATCAAGAATTTGCTGATGTATTTTTAACAATGATCGGAGTAAATGAAGGTATATACATTAATAAAGTAAATCCTGGAATGAACTTAAATGAAATGTCAAAAATTGATACTGCTACAGAAACTGTTGAAATAGTAAAAGAATTTATTAACTTTGATGTTTCTCCAATTCTTTCTGAAAGATTAATTGCAGAGAATAATGAAAAGGCAATTGATGAAAACAAAAGAAAAGATCTTACTGATTCTATTTCTTTCTTAGAAGAAAAGAAATCTGAAGTTGAAGCCGCTATTAAGAAGTTAGGTGAAACTGAAGAATTAACTGAAGCTTTAAATTTATTAGCTGAAGAGTTAAAAGGAAAAGAAAAAGAATTAGCTGATTCATATATTTCTGAAAAAAAAAGTAAAGACGACTATTTAAATGATGGTTTCGTAGAAGCATTAGTTAAAAAGAACGGTAATGGCTTAAAAAAGAAACAAGAAGTATTAGTTTCTGCTGAAGAATATGCTTCACTAGGCGATGATGATATGTTAAGTGTAATTGTTCCTAAAGATGGAAAAAGTATAGTAATGCCAAAAGGCGATTTAGAAGTTAAGATTTAAATAGTAACTCTACATCTAATAATAATTAGAGGACCGATTGAATTAAACAATCGGTCCTTTCTTGTATATAATAATAAATAAATCAAAGCTAATGGCAAGAAAAAGAAATTACCTAAACAACAGAGACCTCCTCGATCAAATTGTTTTATCAAAAGAATTAGGAGAACTGACACCGAAGGCACTAGAATTTTTAATGTTACTAGCTGATAAGTGTTCAAGAAAATTAACATACAGAAACCCAGAAGATAGGCAAGATTGTATTGCCTATGCTTATATGGATCTTTATAGATATTGGAGAAATTTTAATCCTGAAAAAAGTACTAATGCATTTGCTTATTTTACTGAAATAGCAAAAAGAGGATTTGCAAAAGGTTGGAATAAATTACACCCAAAGAAATATCATGGCACTGTTTCAATTAACGGTAGTGCTGATAGTGAAGGAATCTATACAATATAAAATAGTGAATGAGTATAAAGAAGGTAAAGCCTACTTCAAAGTCTGGATTTAAACAAGGTTATTATAAACCTAAATACCCTCAAAAGTACAGAGGAGAAGGTCCAATCATATATAGAAGTAGTTGGGAAAGAAAATTTTGTTATTGGTGTGATCATAATATGGATGTGATTTACTGGATATCAGAACCGTTCTCTATACCTTATTTTAATTTGTTAGATAATAAGTTTCATAAGTATTATCCTGACTTTTTCTTTAAAATGAAAAAAGGAGACAAGACAGAAGAATATGTAGTAGAAATAAAACCTAAGGCTCAATTACAAAAACCTAAGGAACCAAAAAGAAAAACTGCAAAGGCATTAAAGAATTTTAAATATGCCTATGAATCGTATGTTAGAAATTTGTGTAAACAAAACGCATTAAATAAAATGGCAAAAGAAAGAAATTGTAAAGTAATGCTATTAACTGAAGACTCAAAATTATTCTAATGGCATTAATAGGAACATTCACAGAAGACTTAGAAATTTACCTTACTGAAAATAAAGGTAGAAATCGTGCATCTAAAAAATCACAAATAGATATACCTCGAATTTCTGCAAAGGCTGATGGTGTTTTAAATCCTGGTCAAATGTATAGTTTTTATTATTATACTAAAGATGAGGCTTTTTATGACTCACACCCGCTAGTTATAGGTTTAGGAGAATCTGATAATGGGCATCAGTTAGGTATTAATTTACATTATATGCCGTATGAAGCAAGAATACCTTTTTTAACTGAATTGACAGTTTCTTTAAAAAGCCAAATTGCTGGTTTACTTAAAGGTAGTGCATTAGGTAATCCTAAAGCCCAGGCACCTATTACTGCATTTAGGTGGGAATTTGTAAAAAGAGCATTTGGTAGAAAATATAATTTAACTTACTGTACAAGGCAGTATATAATAAAGAAAATGAAAAACCCTTATGTCTTAGGATATGAGGATTGGCATGTTGGCGCAGTTAATAATGAAAGTGATTTTTATGGTGGAAATATAAACGAGGCACAATCATTATACTACAAGAATATATAAAATAATAAAAAATAAGAATATGGCAGGTTTTACAGATAGAAGAGGTCCTTTAAGTACAGGGAACCCAGTACGAAAGCTTCTTAAAGATCTTTCTAATTTAGGAATGGCTTATGATGATATGATCATTCGTAATTCTAGAGCAGTAGGTTTTACTGAAAATCAAATGGGTTATTCATTTAATCCTATGGGTTCAGATGGTGATGATATGTATGGTGCATTTGCTGCGCTATCATTGACTGATACTAACATGAAGAAAAATATTGCATTTTTCGACCAAGACTACACCAGAAAAAGAGACCAACTTAGAACCTTTGCAGTACAAGATGAAATAGAGGATATCTTAGATGTATTAACTGATGAAGCAATTGTATTTGATGAATCTAATTACATGGCTTATGCAGACTTTAATGGTCATATTGGAGAATCAATTGAAGAAGAGATTGCTGATGTATATAATAATATCTATAATTACTTCGGATTTAATGATTCAGTTGCTCCATGGAATTATTTTAGAAAATGGCTAATCGATGGATATCTTGCATTTGAAATAGTTTATAATGATAAGCAAACCGAGATTATTGGTTTTAAAGAATTAGATCCTATATCATTAATGCCAGGTATTGATACTGATGATGGTAAAAAAGTTTGGATTCAATATAAAGGCGAAGGGGCAAAGGAGAGAACATTATGGGATTCTCAAATAATTTATATTTCATATTCACAAGTTAATTCTCCAATGAGAATATCTTATGTTGAAAGATTAATAAGATCTTTTAATCTATTAAGAATAATGGAACACAGTAGAATTATCTGGGCAGTATCTAATGCTTCATTTAAAACACAATTTACAATACCTGTTGGTGGTAAATCAAAAACCAGAGCAAAACAATCTCTAGCAACATTAATGAATTCATATCGTGAGGTTGTAGACTTTAACTTTGAGAGTGGTGAGATTCAAACAAATGGTAAACCAATGATGCCGTTTAATAAAGAATACTGGTTACCTTCTAAAGATGGCGATGCTCCAGAAATTCAAACAATAGGTGGGGATGGTCCTGATTTAGGTGATACTGAATCTTTAAAATATTTCTCTGATAAATTACAATTAGCTTCTAAGATACCATTTTCTAGGTTTGATAGAGAAGGTGGTAATACTTATGATATGGAAGCAAGTGGTATGCTAAGAGATGAAATTAAGTTTGGAAGGTTTATTTCAAGATTAAGATCAATATGGCAAGAAATATTAGTTAAGCCAATGTATCTACAAATGTGTCTTAATCATCCTGAATTAAAAAATGATATTGCATTTAAAGCCGGTTTAGGATTAAACTTTATGAAAGATAATGTATTTGAAGAAATGAAAGAAATGGAGTTACAGACAAAGCGTGTTGATTTTATTGGTAATATGAAAACTCAATTAAGTACAATGACTGCTGAAATGGAAGAAATACCATATTTTGATTTAGGATTCTTAATTAAGAGATATGGTGGATTTACACGCGATGATATTAAAGCAAACGCTCGTGCTAAAGAACGTACTGACTTAGAAGCAGAGGGATATAAAAACGAAGATATTGAAAAGATTCTTTTAGGCGCTAATCCTAAAGATTTTAAGCCAGAGAAGAAAGATGATGGTATAGATGATGACCCATTAGCTGGAATCTAAAAACTAATAAGAGTTATAATATATAAAACAAATAATAACTAGAAAGATGTCAAATAAGAAACTTTTAATTCTAGAAAGATCTAAGTCTAATTTAAGTATGACAAAGGATGCCGATGGCTCTGTTGTTCTTGAAGGTGTATTTACTGAGATCGGAGTAAAGAATAAAAACAATAGAATTTATGAAGAAGCTGAAGTTCTTCCTCATATTAATGAACTAAAAGAAAAAGTTAAAACAAATAAACTTTTAGGTGAATTAGATCACCCTAAAGATTTTGACATTAGCCTATCAAATGTATCTCACGTTATCGAAGATTTAGAATACGATAAAGATAAGAAACAAGTTCTAGGAAGAATAAGATTATTAAATACTTCAAAAGGTAAAGAAGCTCAAGCATTAATAGAAGATGGTATTCCATTACATATTTCTAGTAGAGCAGCTGGAACAGTTGATGAAGCTGGAAAGGTTAAAATTAAAAAATTCTTTACGTATGATTTAGTTGCAGATCCTGGATTTGAAAATGCTGAATTATCAAAGGTAAACGAATCTTATGGATTCGGTGATACTGAAGGTTTATACATTTATGAAATGGAAGATACTAAAGAAGAAATAAATAAAACAAATAAAACAGATCTAACAATGGAAAATACATCCGGAAATTTTGTAACTGTTGAGGATTTCAATAAGTACACTGAATATGTAAAAGATACTTTAGACAGTGTTAAGGAATCTGCTAACTCAAACAGTGATGAACTATTACAAAAACTAGTTACATATACTGAGCATATTGCAGAGAAAGTAAATCAGGTAACTGATTATACTGAATACTTATCAGAAAATCTTGACAAGAGTATATCTCACTCTGACTACTTAGCAGAGAATATAGATAAAATTAAAAATTACGCTTCTTATTTAGGAGAAGAACTAGATAGTTCTATTCAATATACTGAGCATGTTGCTGAACAAGCAGACAAAGGAATTGAGTATTCTAATTATTTAGGAGAAAAACTAGAAAAAGGAATTGACTATTCAGAATATGTTGCTGAAACTGTTGATAAGAATATTGCTTATTCAGAATATCTTGGTGAAAATTTAACTAAGTCTATTAAATATTCGGAGTATATTGCTGAAAATGCAAATACTGTTGAAGGAACATCAATTAATGAATCTGCTGTTAATGAATATGGCAAAATGAAAGAAGGATATACTCCAACTATGGAAGAAGTTTCTAAATGTATGGGAGAAGGTATGAAATACGAACAAGTATGCGAACAATATCCTGATGCTGACAAAGGCGCAATAAAGGAAATGTGCGATAAGTGTATGCAAGAAGAAAAGAAATCTTACAAAGATACTATTAGTGAAAAATTAGAAAGTTTAATTTCTAAGGCTGAAGCTAAGAATGTTTCTGAAATGCACTTTATGAATTTCTTATCAGAATCTAAAAAGAATCAATTTGATTCTTTGGCTGATGACAAAAAAGTTCTATTAGTTGAATCAATGAATTCAAATCAAATCATGTCAACTGTGCAAGCAGAGAATGTTTGGGATTCATGTTTTATAACTGAAAGAAAGGCAATTAACTTTATTAATGATATGCCATCAAAGTATTCTGATAAATGGAATGCTCTTTCTGAAAATAGAAAAGAACAAATCATATCAGAATCTAAATTCCATTCGTTAAGTACTCCTTATGCCATTAATAACTTTTGGCAAACAAGAGATCTTAGAGATACTCAAATGAATTTAGAAACTCTGAACGAAAGTAAAACTGCTGCTGAGGCTGCTCAAACTAAAACTGAGCCATTATTAAATGAAAGCTATTCAGCAGATTTAATTCAAAAAATGAAATTCAGATTAAATAGATAATCATTTAATCTAAACAATATAATCGAATAGTCAAGAAGAAAAGGACTCAGGCGATTAAAAACGGAATATTAATAGTATTCCACAAAATGCGAAAAATAATTTTAAAAAATGTACGCAAATCAATTAATCAACGAGGCTGAGGTTCAAAAGACTTGGGGACCTGTTATTGAGGAAAGTACTGGAATTACTGAAAAGTCTAAGTTATCTTGGATGTCTAAGTACTGCCATTACCATAACCTTAATGAGAGTGTTTACAATACTGTACACCTTAACCCGAACATGAATGTTCAAAGTATGGGGAACGTAACATTGCCAGGAAACCCTGGATCAATGAATGCTTTCCCAGCACAAGCTGCTGGATCTGGTGACAGACCTTTTTCTTTGCTACCACTTGCAATGCAAGTAGCTGCTCAGACTGTAGGTTTAGACTTAGTACCTGTAGTACCAATGCAAGGCCCAATGGGAGTTTTAACTTACCTAGACTTTGTATATGGTGGAGGTAGAGGATCAGGAGCTCCATTAAACGGCGCTTTAGATACTACTGCTGCTCCATTACTAATTAAATTTAGTGTAGCTAATACAGATGCATCTGCTTTTGCAGTAAATGATCTTTATTATGCAGATCCAATCGCTGTTCCAACTGTAGCTCAGGCTGTAGGTGCTGCTTACGAATTAACTTACGTAGGTGCTTCAAGAATAGACGGATTACAAATATTTAGAGTAAGAGCAAATACAACAGCACTTAATGTTGCTGCTGGAACTGCAGGAAACTCTGGATTCAATTATGCTCAAGGTGCTGAAACTGCTTCTGGAACTATTTACAATTCAATTGTACAAGCTGGAAGATTATACGGTTTAGCAAGAGTAAACGGAGTAAGACCTGCATTAGGTGCTGCAATCGTAGGATTCGGTATTGCTGGTACTAACGCTGTTGCTCAAGTAACTGCAACTGCTCAAGGTGGTTCTCAGTTAGGTTTAGTAAAAGCTCTAGAAGATCATATTTCTGGTTTCTCTGGTAATGCTTTTCAACCTGCAAATGATCCTGCTACTGGCGGGCCTGCTTTTGCTAACCAGAATGCTAACGGTTTAGATCCTTACTTAAGAGGTGTAGGTGAATCAACTGTTGATAACGTTATGGGACTAAGCTTATTCAACAAGTCTGTAGCTGCTGAAACTTTCCAAGTTGCTGCTGCTGTGACTAGAGAACAAGTTCAAGATCTGAAGCAATTCGGAATTGATGCTGTTGCTCAAGTTGAAGCTGTATTGGTAAATGAGTTAACTCAATCTATCAATAAATACATCTTAGACAGAATCTTTAGAAATGGAACTACAAATGCTGTAAATATCCAAGCTGTTTCTGGAACTATGTTATCTGATGCATACAACACAGCTGCTGCTGCTGCAAATAACGTTACGTTAACTGCTAATAATACAACAAATGTTGCTCAGGTAGTTGCTGTTGGTGCTGCAACGCTAGTTGGACAAGGTGGAAACACACAAGGAGATCTACAACGTAGAATCTATACTAAAATTCTTGCTGCAAGTAACTTAATTGCTACTAGAGGAAGAAGAGGACCTGCATCATTTGCAGTAACAGGTGGAGAAATGGCAACTGCTCTTCAATCTGTAGCTGGATTTATTGCATATCCGTTATCTAATACAGTTAACCAAGCTGGTGGATCTTTATATCCAATCGGTGCAATTGCTGGGGTAACAATCTATGTAGATCCTAACAGAGCTTTTAATGACTATACTATAGCAGTAGGTCGTAAAGGTGATGGTAACTCTCCTGGATTAGTATTTATGCCTTACTTAATGGCTGAATCAGTAGAAACAATCGCAGAAGGAACTATGGCTCCTAAAATCGCGGTTAAATCTAGATTTGCTTTAGTAGATGCTGGATTCAATCCTGAGTTAATGTATTACACAATGGGCTTTACGTTCACTGGTGGAGCTTCTATTATCTAATAGAAACTTTATTTAATACTTTATATAGAAAGCCACTCTTCGGAGTGGCTTTTTTGTTCTTACTGCTTTAATATATAAAACAATTAAAAACAATAATAGATCATGGCAAAATTAAAGACATATACAGAATTTGTTAACGAAGCACTAATAGATGCCGTTAAGAATCCAATTAAGTGGAAAAAGATTAAAAACAATGCAAAGAAATATCAAAAAGCTAAAGTAGCACAAGCGCTTAATGATGTAGATCATGCAAAGAGAAAAGAAAAAGGTAAAGCTAATGATTTACCTAAAGAAAAGCTTGAAATTTTAAATCAGGCAAATAAAGCTAAAAATGCTGCACTAAAAGATGCTGCATCTAATGTAGCTCAAAGAATGTCTGATCTTGCTACAACTACAGGTTTAAAAAGAGTTGCTCAATTAGCTAAAACTAAAGCTGCGTTAGCTGCTAATCAAATTGCGCTTAAGGCTGCTGATGGAGAAGAAGCTAGACAATTAAAGATTAAACAAAAGGAATTAGCAACAGATGCTGCAGGTCAACAAAAGGCATTAGCAGATTATGAATCAACTGCAAAGAAAAAAGAAACTGATGATGGTCCTGCATTTGGAAAGGGTGGAACAGAAGAAAAGAAAGAAACTCCAGAACAAAAGGAAAAAAGATTAGCTAAAGAAAAAGCTGATGCTGAAAAGGCAGATGATACTAAAGTAGATGATACTAAAGTAGATGATACTAAAGTAGATGATAAAGGTAAAGATTCTACAACTAGACCCAAAGATGGTAAAAACTCTAAAGCAGATATTATTAAAAGATTTCAAGATCTTTTAGATAAAGAAGAAGATCCTGCTAGCCCAAAAGCAGTAAAGCTTAAAGATAAGATTGCTTCATTACAAAAAGAATCTGAAGAAAGATTTATGAATCCTAAATTTGTTTCTTTATTAGAAGCAGAATTATTAGAACTAGGAAATAACTATAATTATGTAAATGAATCTATTGCTCAGAAATTTTCAAGATTAAGAGAAACCATATAACTATGAAACATATAAAATTATTTGAACAGTATATAAATGAAGCGTCTAAAGATGAATTCATGGCAAAGATGGTAAAGAATCCAGTAACAGGCCGTGAAGTTAAAGTTGCTTCAATATTAAGCGATCCTAAAAATCCATTATACAAGAAGCTTAAAGCTAAAGCCGATGAATTAGATGGGGGAGGCAGTGATGAAGCAGTTGAAAAGTTAAAGAAACAACTTGAAGATGAAAAGGAAGAATTAGGTATATTACAAACTCAGCTTAGTGCAGCAGAGCAAGGTGATGAAGATGATGACGAGGACGAGTATGGTGGAATGGGTGTAGATATTGAAGACATTGAAGATGACATAGCTGATGTTAAGAAAACAATAGCTGATCTCGAATTAAAAATCAAAGAAGCTCAAAAATAATTATTAATATGAAATGTGAATGTAAAAACTGTGGCTGTAACAAATCATGTGATTGTACGTGTTGCAACTGTTAAATTAAAACCTTATGTATAAAGTTCGTAAAATAAACTTTGGATGGTATAAAAGGCGGTATGGTATTCTTCTAGAAAACCTGCCGCCTTTGAAGCAAAAATTGCTTTTAAATAATCGCCACATGAAATGGTTAGATTCTGATACTCAAGCATTTGAAGTTATATTTAAAGTAGAGGATATGAATGGTCATGAAAAGAATGTTAATAAAGCTATATGGAATCCTTTTAGAGAAACGTTTACAACTCTTAAAGAATTAGAAAAGTCAGCAGATCTTATTGCATGGAATTGTGGAATATGTAAAGTTCCTATTAAATCTAGAATGGATTCTAAAAAGGTAGAGAATTTTGTTTGTAGCAAATGTTCTAAAGCCCATAACTCACGGAACAGAAGTGTAGATGGTAGAATTATAGATACATCTATTAAATTTACTAAACACTGTAAACACCTCCTGAAAAAAGAACAAAGAGAGTTTATGACTTATGCTAAACGATCAGCTAAAGCTTAATGCTTGCTCTATTGTAATTTTAGGAAATATGTTTAGCTTACTATAAGGTGAAGCATTTAATATTGTCATTCCACTATTTTTTAATTCAACATTAAGTTGTTTAAATCCAGGCAAAAATTTATCTGTATAAATCTTATTCCCAGCTCCTTTAGTTGGATACCCATCATGAAAATGACTTTCTCTTCCATCATTAGCCATATCAAATCCTAATAAGATAACTCTACTAGCTCCTAAGTGATATGCTAAATTAATTGCAGCATATCCACTATTAAAACCATGCGCTAACGATTGAGGATCAGTTTCTAATCCATAAGGTTTACCTTTCTTTAATACTTTTATATCATGTGTATATTGAGAACCTGGTTTTAGTGCGTACTTTAAACCTTTAAAATTATCAACTTCATTTTTAAACCAAGTATAAAATCTACCATCAGTCCAATAAAGAACATCAGCATCCCATTTATAAATAATTGCTTTATTAATAGCAATAGTTCTACGACCATTTAATTTCTTAAAGTCAAAGTTTTTTAATGACGGTCCACCTCCAATAATATAAATAGTCTCACCTGAAAATAATCTAGGAACAGTTGCATATTTAACAATAAGATCTTTTACATCTAAAGCTGAGTTTTTTAGATTTACATTTTTTGAAATTGCTGTCCTAATTGCTTGATTATTTGTATTTCTTATTGGGCCTCTATCTGTATCTCTTCTTTGTATATTAGTCTTGTGTTCTACTGATAGTGGTTCTTGGATAATCTTTCTAATACTTCTTCTCTTTTGCACAATAAACCTTATTTTAATATTTATTCTATATGTAAACAATCTTATATTTTTGCATATAAAAATAAACAAATTCATGCGGAACATACAAAACATTTTGCTTACAGAGAAATATAGACCTAAAGCATTAGAAGATTTAATCACACCTAAAAGAGTAGGTGAGAAATTAAGTAAAGGTGTTTACCAACATTTATTATTACACGGCAGTCCAGGTACAGGAAAAACATCTGCTGCTAAAGTATTAGTTAAACATTTTAAACACCCTTATCTTTATATTAATGCTTCTACTGATACGTCGGTTGATATTGTAAGAAATAGAATAACGGACTTCTGTGCTAATCGTTCAATAATGGATGAGCCAGGGAAAATGAAAGTAATTATACTTGATGAGATTGATGGTGTATCGGATCAATTCTTTAAAGCACTAAGAGCTACTATGGATCAATTTGCAACAAATGCAAGATTCGTAGCAACATGTAATTATATTAATAAAGTACCAGATCCAATTCAATCACGATTTGAAATGATTGATTTTGATTTTTCTAAAGAAGAAGAAACTGAAATAATGAAACATTACATTATGAGGATTCTAAAAATCTGCCAAGAAGAAGGTGTTGATATTGATAAACATGCAGCTGTAGAATTAGTAAAAAGAAAATTTCCAGATTTAAGAAATATGTTAAATCAATTGCAAGGTTTTCAATCACAAGGTAAAGATAAAATTACAGTAGAAGATATAAAACAATTTAGTTCAGTATATAAAGATATTTATGATTTGGTTATAGATGGAACTGATCCTGTAAAGAATTATCAATATATGTTATCTAATTATGCAAATAGATCTGATGATGTTCTATCTTCTTTAGGAGCAGAATTTATAGATTTTATTCAACAAGAAAGAGAATCATATATTCAATTTATACCACAAGTAATTATAACAGTTGCTAAATATCAATCCCAAAGACAACAAGTAATTGATCCTGCAGTATCAATGCTTGCGTGTATTTATGAACTGCAATCAATATTAAATGGAGTATGAGATCACAATTCTTAGAAGCATTAATAAAAAAGTTTCCTAATCATTACAGCTTAGGGGCAGCTGTTAGTAGGTATTATCACCTTAGACAACAAAAACTAACAAAGGAAGAATGCGAAGAAAAAACATTAAAATCTACTTTCAGTAATAACTAAAATTTGTTATTATTATATTAAATACAATAATATGAGAAAAACAGGAAGGCATACGTTCGTAATAGACGGTAATTATTTTCTTTTTAGAACTCTATACGTTTTACCAAGAAAATCAAAAAAATCAGAAATGCTAGGAACTGATGAAGACGCTATCGTCTTTATGAGAAAACTTGCAACAGATTTTGCATATCAAATTAGATTATTTGAAGGCCTTATTGATAAGGTCGTATGGACTATTGATTCAAGATCATGGAGAAAGGATTTTTACCCGGAAGCAGAATATAAAGGTAATCGTAAACAAGATACATCAATTAACTGGGCAAACTTTTCTAAAGTTACTGAAGAATTTACTCAATTATTAATTAAACAAGGTGTTATTTATTCTAAAACTGATGGAGCAGAGGGTGATGATTTAATGTATGCATGGAATACAGAATCTTTAGCTAATGATAAATCCGTTATTATGTTTACTGGTGACAAGGATTTAGTTCAATTAGTAAACAAAAGTAAAACTAATAATACCCATACAATATTATTTTCACCTGCTCATAAAAAATTATATACTTATCAAGGATTTTCAGAATGGTTATCCTCTGATGAAAAACAAACATCTACTGATTTATTTGATGTATTAAAAACATCATCTTCACCAGAGTCACAATCTAAAAAACTACTTTCATCTATTATTTCCAAAAAGAAAGTTTCCGTTGTAGAAGTAGACCCTGAGGATTTCCGTTTCCGAAAGGTTCTAACGGGTGACTCTGGTGATAATGTACCTCCGGCATATTGGCATATATCTACACCGAAGAATGGCAAACCTAGAAGGTATGGTATTAGTGAAGCTAAGGCAGGTGCTATCATACAAGAGTTCAAGGATAAACACGGTTCATTATCTCATATGTATTTATATGATAACGGTTATATTACTGATTTAGCTAATATACTTATTAGGCATATGAAGGCTAAACATATGAACAGAGAGCAAATTATAGCTAACCTAAAATCAAATGTTAATTTAATGGTTCTTAGTTCTCATACTATCCCAGAAGGTATATTAGATGAAATGTTCAGATCTGTTGAGTCTCAAATAAATATAAATGAATTAGTATTACCTAATGTTTCAACAATGAAAAAACTAGTGGAAGGAACTAAATATGATGGTGATGATAATTCTGCATTTAAAGCAAGTTTCTTTAAAGGTGATAGTGATGATTCTAATGATATGTCATTTATAACAAACAAAACAACAAAGGGGAAAATATTCTAATATGATTATAAAATACAAAATACTTGTATGCTTACTTACTCACCATAGAATTGATAAGCTAAGAAGATTGGTAAAATCAATTGAAACGTTAAGACCAGATTCTAGAGTTGAAATAGAACCACTAATTGTAGTAAATACAACTAATGAAGAATATTGGGAACAGGTTGTTAATGAAAAATTTCCGTTTAAGATTGTAAGAACCTTAAGTAATGGTAAACCTGGAAAAGGTAAAAACTCATGTAGAGATTTATTTTTAGAAAGTGATGCGGATTTTGTATCTCAGCTTGATGGTGATGATTGGTTATATCCAACCTTCGGTATATCAATGGCTAATCATATTGAACAATATCCTAACCTAGATGCTTTAGGTTTACACCCATTAGATGTTGTTGATCATGATCAAAGAGGCGGTCATCATTTTACTGTTGGTGAAGAAAATCAATATTGGGGTTGTGTATGGGGATTATCATTATGTAAAAGAGAAAAACATGGACCAGGTGAAGGTCATTGGGTAAATCATGATCATCCTGCAAACTTTGATAGAGTATTATTACAAAGTAGATTAAGTGCAGTAGAAAAAATGGATGAAGAAATACCAAACGGTGAAGATCATTTATATTCTATACAATTACTTAAATTACACCAAGAAAGAAAGATAAGATATTTTATAACAATGTCAAGTGACATGTATATCAGTGATAATACATTAAATGATAATATACAAAATATGCATCCATTTGCTCCTCATGTAGAAACTATGAAAAATGCAATGTTAACATATGTTCATCCAAGTAGGTCAAGCCAAGAAGAACTGCCAGTCATCTTTAATGATTTACTTTTAACACAAGATAATAAACGCGAATTTATTAGGGAAACTTATCCTTGTAAATAAAACAAACACAACTACTCATCATATAAATAATAAAAGGTAATGAAATTATTTGATTACATAAAGGTCTTGTTTGGTCGAGATCAGCAATGGGAAAAATTAAAAGGTTATGATAAATCTAAAAACTCTTTTATGACTAATAGATTTATGAGTATTAAATTTCCTATACAAGCAAATATGTTTAATGCACTGAAGATTGATCCTGTAGGACAAGCTGAAGCATGGAGAATGGTTGCATCAAAATTTAATAGGGTACCGGGTTTTATTTATACTAAAACTAAAGCCTCTAAGAAAGTAAAGAAATGGGATCCTAATCCTGCAGCTTTAGAAATGTATCTAAAGATTAATGAAATAGGAGAACGTGATTTTAAAGAAGCAATGAAGCACATGCCATCTGAATTAAAAAATGCAATAAACGTATTAGAAAAACAGATGAGCAATGATGTTAATTGATAACCACTTTGAATTAGATATACCAACGCATATTGCGTTTACTCTATATAAGAATGATTATGTTGATGGTCTTATTATTTCTAAAGTAAAAAAAGAATGTAAGAATGAATCTACAAAAGATTCACAATTTATAGTGTCATTGGAAGATTTTCAAAAGGCAATAAAAAAATCTACATTTTTAAGAGCTGAACTAAAGAAAACCGTAGACCAGGATTTATTACCTAATCCTAATTTTAAACCTAATTCTATTTTCTTTTTACAATCTATTATTAATAGATTGCCTAATTTAGCAAAAATAACATTTAAGATATCTACTGAAAAGGTATTTTCAAGATTGGTAAAGGTTGAAGGCGGTCGTGAAATTGTAAGTTTTCATTTTAATATTATTGAAGGAACATTTGATCTTACTAAGATTTTAGATAGGGTTCAATTAGATACTTTTAATAAAAGATTTATGGATGTAGGTATTATGAAAAACAAATATCTAGAAAGATCTCCTTATTTTTATATAAAAGCTACAACATTATTTGATATACTTGCTGAAATGGATGAAGCACAGGTTTTAGATGCCTTTGAAATAATAACATCTGTTGATCCTAAGATAGAAGAAGATGATCCTGTACTTTTAGTTAAGACTGATTATACACCGTATTAGAACATGAATATATAAACAAATAATGTTTGTATATGAAAAAAATCATTAATTGGATAAGTGGCCTTTTACGAGATGAAAAAGGTACTCCTTCGTCAAAAAGATTTATCGGTATTACTGCTGGTTTATCATTATGTGCAGCTCTTTTTATTAATCTATACACAGACCAACCAGTAGAGCCTACTATTGTGAATGCAGTAGCAGCAATATGTATTGGTGGTTTAGGTTTAGCTTCGGCTGATAAAATCTGGGCAAAGAAAAAAGAAGGTAAAGAAGACCAACAAATAAACTCATAACATGGCAGTAATTGGATCAAGTACTGATGCTAGTGGCGATCAGCTATTAGTTAGTATTAAAGCACCTTATGAAAATATAACCGAAGTATTAGGATTTACAGATTCTATAACCGGTGAAACTACCTCTTGTTATTATAATAAGGATTTTAGGTGGGGAATAGATGGTGTAACATACTCTGATTGGTCTCTATTAACGGATGCCAACTTAGAAGGGCTTGTTTTAAATCCTGCTAATAAATTTTGGATTCAATATAGATACACTCAAGTTGGTGATTGTACTTTAACTTTTAATTCTATTGCTTTAGAAATTGTAACAGATGGTGGAGTAATATGTAAAATACCCCAAATTGATTGTGGTGGTGTTGATGGTTGTAGTGGCGCATTAAACTTAGCATTTGATTGCTGTGGAGATACTTGGAATCCTTATGATATATCAAGAGCTGGTCAAATGTATACACAGCTATCTGCAATGGCAAGTAACTTATTTGGATTTTGTGTTGATTATTATAAAACAAAAGCAGATCAAAGAAGTAGAGATGTTATCCTAAAGGAATATTCTTTATTTGATGTTATTAAGGAAGGTGAAATTAAAATCATGATTCCTGACAATGAATTACCTACTAGAGATATAAACTTTAATCCATTAATGATGGATTTTCCAGTTCAGTTTGAAATTCATATTGTAAAATCTGCATTTGAAGCTGTCTTTGGTATTGGTTCTAAACCTCAAATGAGAGACTATTTATATTTTAAACAATTTATGAATAGAATGTATGAGGTTGATGCAATCGCAGAGGCTGATGATTTTATGTATACTGGATCTTATTGGAGAGTAAGTCTTGTTACTTATCAACAAAGAACAAATGTTGGTTTTGAAGATACTGTATTAGGAGATGCGGCTGAAGCCTCAACTGAAGCATTAGTTTCAAATGTAGAAGAAAAGTTTAGAGTTGAAAGAGAAAATGAATTTAAAGATGTTAGAAAACCTGATGAGTATAATACTATAGGTAGCCAAGCAAATGATTATGTGAGAAGATCTTTAAATAAAAAGATGACTATTACAGAAGAGAATGTTTATAATCAATGGACAATCATTTCTAAATATCATTATGCATTAGGAACATTAGCAGATAAATCAATAGGAGTAAAATATAGATATAAGTCTGGGTGGTCTGATACTGATGATAGAGCATTTACTTTTTGGTTCAGACCAAAGTATAAAAAACCTATAGGTAAAAATGTTTTAATAACTCAAATAAGTAATAATGCAGGCAATCCTATGATAACTACACCAGGATTACCTTTAGGCGCTGATGTTATAACAACCGGTGATTGGATTATTATTAAAGGAACAACTTCATACAATGGAATCCAATTAGTAAAATCAGTAGACCAAGCAACCAAAACAATAACTTTAGATATTCCATATATTGATAGTACAATAACTAATACTGCAAAACTTAATAAAGAAGTAAGTAATACATTTATTCAATATGATGATTATGAAAGAAGAACACCCGTTACATCATTTGTTCAATTTACATATACTACAAATTGGTTTATAATTAAACTTAATGATGTTTATTATAAATATGATTTATCTAAATCATCTGTTAGTTTCTTAAAAGGAGAATGGTATGCAGCCGTTATTAATTTAAATCAAGTAGCTAGGCAATTATCTTTATTTTTATATAATACCCCAGAATTAGCTGGAGCCATAAATCCTGATAGAACAGCATCTCTAAAAAATATTTATATAAATTCTCAAACAGTTTCACCGCTAACTATTCCTAATGATTATGCTTGGAAGTTATTAGGTTGCCAAAGCGATTTAACTAATATAAGAATTTGGAGCCAACCAATAGAGGAAGAGTTACAAGAATTAATATTATGTCAATATGTAGTAAAAGATTCTCATTTAGCTTTATTATTAGATAATGCTTCTCCAGAATTAATGCTACCAACAGTTACTAACCCAAGATAACTTGGAATATATATTATAAATTTAAGGTATAATGAAAGAATCATCGAAAGGAAAATTTCGTGATAGTCTAGGTGAATTGTTAAATGATCTTCCTGATGAAGTAGAAGGATTAAACACAAACACTGAAGAACTACAGCCAGTGAAAATAGAAAGTGGGCAAACTGCTGCATTAGCAAGAGCTAAGAATAAAGCAGAATCTGTAATGAATAGTTTATTAACTTTTTATTTAAGTGAAGAAATAATTGCAGAACATGAATACATTAGGGCTAAGGCTCAATTAGATGAATCTGCTCTATCTATGCTAATAAGACAAATGCAAAATAGTGAAACTGCAATTACCTTATTAATGGAGACAATACATGAAGGTGATGTATCACCGAGAATGTTTGAAGTACTTAGTGATTTACAAAGAACTCTTTTAGATATTATTAAGAGCCAAACAATGTATATGGTAGCAATCGAAGAAAATGCTAAAAAGATATCTCGTGATGTAGATGTTTATCATAATACTGAAAGTTCAACATCCAATAAACAAAGTGGTATTAAATCTCGAGGGACAAAGGATTTAATGAGAGCTTTACAAGACACAATTAAAGAAGAAGATATACAAGACGTCGATGGAAATGAAGATGAAGAATAATTACTTGTTAATTCAAGAAATTGAACAAGAAGAAACAAAAACAGCATCAGGTATTATAATACCTGTAGAAAAGCATAATCGTAAAGCAAAGGTTATTAATGCAGGTGATAATAAAGATTTAATCGCTGGTGATGTTATATTAAAAAATATGGGCAAAGGTACAGTGGTAACTTTAGATGGAGTTGAATTTGAAGTATTACACATTAATCAAATAATTGCCGTACTAGATAATAATGGCTAAACCACAAGCAGAATCAGCAGGATTTGAATTTAAAGTATCGAAAGGTGCTGAGTCTTTTGCATGGACTAGTCATAAAGTAGAACAGTTAATGTTGGCGATTGATGAAGGTTATAAACCAAAGTCTACTCCATTCTATGAAGGTAATCCTAACTTGAGAAAGGGTAATATTGTATTCAATTATTCTGATGAAGAAATAAGAGAAATTAAAAAGTGTGCAAAAGATATTGTATACTTTGCAAATACTTATTGTACTGTAATGACTGATGAAGGTTTACAGACAATTAATTTAAGACCTTACCAAGAAGAAATGTTAAGGCAATTTCAAGCTGAAAGATTTAATATATGTTTAGCAAGTAGGCAAGTTGGTAAAACAATATGTTCATCTATTTTTATTGCATGGTATTCTGTATTTAATTTTGATAAAAATTCGCTAATACTTTCAAATAAGGGTGCTACAACAAGAGAAATTATTGATAAAGGTAAAACTATATTAGAACACTTACCGTTCTTTATCAAGCCCGGTACTCTTAAATGGGATGTATTTAATTCCAAGTTTGATAATGGTTGTAGAATTATAGGCCAGACTACAACTAAGAAAGCAGCAATCGGTTTTACTATTCATTTATTATTTATGGATGAGTTTGCGCATATACCTGCAAATTTTGTAAATACCTTTTATGAAAATGTTTATCCAACGGTATCTGCATCTAGTAATTCAAAAGTAATAATAACTAGTACACCAAATGGTTTTAATAAGTTCTATGACATCTATACAGCAGCTGATAAAGGGTTAAGTGAATATGTACCGTTTAGAGTTGATTGGTGGGATGTACCTGGCCGAGACGATGAATGGATGCGACAAGAGGTTGCTAACCTAGGAAGTGATGAGGCATTTAACAGACAGTATGGAAATCAATTTATAGCAGGTTCTTCATTATTATTAGGTGCAGCTAGTTTACAAAAGCTTACCGAAAATCAAGTGGAATTTACACATAAGGAAATACCAGAATTTGATGATGCCGAAATTGATTACTCTGGTTTATTGTGGCAACCTAATTTTAATTTAGATGAAATAGAAGAAGACTATAATTATTGGGTATTTTCTGTAGATATTGCTGAAGGAACAGGAGGAGACTATTCTGTTATTAATATTTTTCAGCTAGGTATGTTAGAAGAAAAAGATTGGAAGTCAGTAACCACACCTGGAAGTTTTGTTGACTTTTTTGGTATAAAACAAATAGGAAGGTTCAGAAGCAATTCTCATACTATAGAGGAATTCGCAAAAACACTATACATTTTAGCATTTGATCTATTTCATTCAGAAAATGTAAAACTAATTATAGAATGGAATATGTTTGGTGGTGAATTAATAAAAAGAATGGAAACGGTATTTCCACAGAGGAATGAATTTGATGAAGAAAGTGTAGTTAAATTTAAACATAGGGTTGATGCAAAGACTAAACAGTTTGGTCTTAAGGTGAAAAAAGACAACAAACCAATCTTTTGTCAAAATTTTAAAAAATATATTTCACAAAACAAAATTGGTATATTTGATAAAGATACAGTAAAAGAATCTTCTACTTTTGGTAAACTTCCAAATGGATCATATGCAGGCCAATTAGGTAATGATGATTTGATTATGACTTGTATAAATAGTTCTGAGTTCTTTACTACTTTAGATTTTTCTGATTTTGTCGAAGAGATATATGATGAGATAGATCCTTCAATTCAAAATAAGATAGACGAAATTTTAGAAAAAGATTCGAAGGGTGGGAATCTAAATTTTGATATCTATGACTTAGTATAAAAAGTAGTTACTTGGTAGATATATAAAAAAACTAATAAACAAAAAAAATATAATACAAGATGGCACTAGATCCAAAAATCGCTTCTCTTAAGGCTGCAGGAACATATAGGTTTGAATTTGACAAAAGTCAAGTCGTAAGTATTCCAGCAAATCAAACTCGACTAATTGTCGGTTTCTCTAAGACAGGCCCGTTTAATACACCCGTCTTTGTTCCCGATACAGCTTTCTTTAAGCAAGTATACGGTGATATAGATAGAAACTTAGAAAGAAAAGATTCTTTTTTCCACAGAAGCTGTTTATCAGCATTGGAAAGAGGACCTATTCTTGCTCTTAATTTACTTAGCTTAGATGCTGCTGATAAAGTTAATGCTGTTAGATTTGCTACATCAGCAACACCAGAGGCACAAGCAAATATAGGAGCAGACTATGAATACCAAAAATTTTATAACAGAGATAAGTTTTGGTTTCCATCAACATCAGACTTTTTAACTAATGTTGGAGCAAATCAAGATGCATTAAGTTCATTAACAGTAAATGATTTACTAGATGTTACTAACTTAGGACAAAATCCTATATCTGTAATTGCTAAAAAATCAGCTGCAACAAATGTATTACCTTACCAAGTAACAGTTGAAGAATGGTACGGTGCTGCAAATGTACCAGGTTTTTTAAATAAAGATAGTTTAATATCTGACTTCTTTGTAGATATCTTTGTAATACAAGGTAACTTTGGTGGAGACTTTAGTACTACAACACCTTATTCAAGGTTTAACTCAGATCCATTATTTCAAAAGTATTTTGATCCAACACAAGGATTAAAAAGAAAGAAATTTGCAACTGATTCTACTGATACATTATTACAAGAATTTTTTAATGAAACTGAAGTAACATTACAAGCAACTTATACTGCATGTTTAATTCCTGATTTTGTAGATTTATTAGGTAATAACCTTTTCGTTGAAAAGCTTGTTAATGCTGATACTGCAAGTACTGGATTATTTGTTACTGTAAATGAAGATTTATTTAGTGGTGATATTTTAATAGACGGTGTACCTGGAGGAATTGATATGATAGGACACAACATTGAATATACTCAAGCTACTTCAATCCAAGATGATGTTAATTTCTTATCATACGGTGGATCAATTGTTTCTGATTTATCTTATGCAAGAACTGGAACTTTAGCTGCAACTGTGGTAAATGCTTCTAGTACAATCACTAAAGCAATACCAACAGCAGGAGGTATACAATTACAATTTGTAAATACTAATGATCCTAAAGATGCGTTATGGACTGCAATGAGTGGAATGAGAGCAAATACTTCTACTTTAGTAGGATCATTCCTATTAGATCCAGTAACCGGAGAATGGGTACCAGTAACATCTGTACAAACTGTAGGTAATACTGTAACTGTATTATTATCAGATGTTGGTTCAACTCAATTATCTGATTGGCCAACAGCTAATGGCGTAAGTTATACATTAATTAATGAAGCTGACTTTGGATTCGTAAGAAATACAAATGTAAGCGGTGGAGCTGCTGGAATTATCGGTTCTTATGGATCAGTATTACAAGCACAATTTGCCAACGGTACTTTAACTGATGGTGATGAAGCAGTTTACAAAGATGCATTAGGAACATTTACTTCGTTCTTAGCAATGAATGCTATTGATTTTGGATGGATTATTGATGGACCAGGCGCAACTAGTACAAGTGGTGCATCTCCAACTAAGAGAGCAATTTCTGATCCTGCTTATTATATACCGGCAGTTTCAATAACTCCTTATGAGCAAGATTCATTTACAACATTAACATCACAATCTGAATTTACAATTGATGGAACA
>JGI24513J20088_1000037_pt1 | contig 29753 bp, 37 predicted proteins | sample LinPmetageLP36_FD_20088 | JGI IMG/M metagenome (IMG submission 20088)
TCAAGTATCTCTTCAACTTCTTCTTCTATATTGCATCGGTTTTCGTGAGAGATCGCATTATATGCAGCTTTGTTCGTGTAGGGTATGTTTTTCATTATTGTTTTCCGTATCCTTCTGGGGGTATGATAATCACAAATTTATTTCACTAATTCATATTTATGATATCTTGAATTTTACTTTCGTTTGTTATCTTAATTCCATTTTCATTAAAGTAGGATATAATTGTGCTCAGGTATTTATTTGAACTCCTAGAAGCAGTGGCGTAAATTTTTACGAATTGGTCGAGTTGACCTGTATAGGTAAAAACATATCCGGGTAAAACAGGATCTTTACCGCTGTAGGACTCTTGATTTTGAGCTATCTCTTTACTGTAGTATGGCTTTATGTTCTTTTTCTTACCTAGTGGGTAAGCTCTGTGTTTTCCTGCCGCAACCCTTCTTATATATTTTGCTTGGGCTTTAATTCCGGCCTCTAATGTTGGATAGGCAACGTTTTTGCCACTGTCGGTGTTTCCAATGTTTCCAGGATTGTTGTACCGGTACGATCTAGTTCCTGTTTTTTTCGTTGATGGGTTGTACATTACTCCCCTGTAGTCTTTTCCAAAATTCTTTGCATAGAACCCTTCTTTGATGGCCATGGCGGTTGCTAACAATCTAAGTCCCTTAGGTTCGCTTGCTAAGGCAATATCTCGAGCTGGAATATACTCATTTTTTATTTCATTTGTTAGACTTATTTTCTTATTACTCTTTATTGGGTCATTGGGCCAAACGGATCCTTGAATTACAAGCTGATTGCCCGTTGGATATGGTGGACCATAAGTCTCTTCGGTTTCAGTATCAACGGTGGAGCCTACAGTTGTCGTTGGATTCTGGCTATTTGTATAAGCGGCTTGTGCTGGTCCATCACCTTCTGGTATAACGAACCTTCGAGGATCCCCTTTTCTTTCGCGACTTATCAGTGAGACAATTCCAGCACCCGATTTTGTTGCCAGCCATACATCTCCAGTTTGAGGTAGTTCTTGATCGCTTGACTTCTTCAAGCATGCTTGGAAGTTCAAGTTGCGTAACCTTTCGTACTCGTCAATATTTCTTGCACTTTGTGGAGCGATCAAGTGGTCATGATGTCCGACGGTGGACCTAGCCTTGAAAAAATTATAATTCGCAACGTTTGGAGACAAGTCTGCGGCTTGATCTGATTGTTCAGTTTTTGTCTCGGGATTCTTCGAGCAGTACACTACCACTTCAAATGTCTTATCCAGATCTTCAGAGAAAAGCTTTTCAGCTATGCTTTCATTAAAAGCCTTCAAGACGGTCAAAAATGTTTTGTATAGACCGAGGGACATACTTTTTTAAAGACACTACTTGTCCTCCGACTCTTGAATTTGATCAAATATCTGAGCAAAGTCTTTGTCGGTCAACTCGTCTGTTTTTTCATTCTTTGATAATAATCCACAAAGCTTCACCAACTGTTCGTTGGAGCGTTGAAGTGTTTCGACATACTTCGCAAGGGTTTGTCCTATGTCTCTATGTCGAGATTGATCTTGTGACAGATAGCGCATAGCATCATCAAGGAGTTCGCGAGTGGTTTCTCGGTCCTCCCTAATGTTCTCTATGGCTTCATCGATGAATTTTTTACTGCTCATGGTAATAATTAGTTCCAGCTTAAATTTCGCCGTTATCCCATTCTTTTCTAAAGTCCCTATATCTAGAGCGCATCTTATTTAGTTGGACGACGATTTGTTTCGTGTTCATCCCCGTGAGCTCTCGGAGGTAAAGATAGATAGCTTTCTTGTTAAATATTTCAATCTCCTCTGCGGAATCAAAGAGTACCAATACGGCGTCGTAAACCTTCTTCTCTGATTCTTTCTGGAAGTCGACTTTCCAAGATCCCATTTCAGCTTTTAAATTAGCCATCATTTCTCGGCGAATTTTAAGGTCTTGGTATGACTGACCTTTATCTGCAAGGTCTCTCTCTAGATCATAATCCACAGACTCAAACGATACTTCTCTTTCAAGTCTCTTCTTGTTCTTCTTTACTTTGTGAATAAACCAATTCTTTGTGACAACAGAAAAGTATGAAAAAGCCTTGTGTCCCTTGTTGGGATCAAACTTCGCAAGAATGGTTACAAGCCAACCCTTACATTCTTCTCGCAAATCGTCAATATCTGGTAACGTTGTGAAACGATAAGTGAATACGATCTTATCAACCATCTGAGAGAATGCAGGTTGAATTAAAGAATTATACAACTCTTCCTTTTTCCTCATCTCATCAGTTGAGCAATATTTAACTATCGCGTCTTCGTGTACCTGCGTAAAGTACATGTTTTTCTTTTTCGGAGCTCTCTTTCTCGACATTTTGATCTTCCTGTTGTTCTTCATATTCTACTGGTTCTGATAGAGATGCTACATCTCCGTATTGGTCTTCTAGGATGATTGATAAGCTTCCAGCGTGATCCATCAAAGCCTTTAGTGTTTCATCTCCATAAAAGGAGTCTAAACTATATACAGCTTTCGTGTGATCTCTGAAACTATTTATTAATTCAATCAAGTCTTCTGCATTGTCTGCTATTGTTGTTAGTCTATATGACTGCTCTCTTACGAGCCAGCCTAAGACATAGTTCATGAAAGCAGAAACTACCAGTGCTATACCAAGCCATACTTCAATCGTCATCGGGCAACTCCACTCTTATCTTTCGTTCTTCCTTCAGGATGGCCCTATTCTCTTCTATAGCGCGTTTTACTTCATCGCCTACCTTACCACCCTTTGAGGTGGTTGGGCGAGCGACATGAGGCATTTGAGGCACTTTACGGATGTTTCTTGATATACAGAATCCACAAGTAAAGTGCTCGTCGTTCATACCATGAACAACGTCAAACACCTCGTCGCAATCTAGACACTTGTAGGTGTATCTAGGCATCCTTGTCAACCTTTACTGTTTCTTTAACTTCGAACGTTGGTGGGTTCATTACAACCAACTGTCCCGAGTCGTCAACTTGAACTTGAAAATCTCGCAGAACGGGAACGATGTCTGTTTGTTCCATGAGTGATTTTTGTAACGCCATCATGATTGCTCCAACGGCTTGATTTGATAATTTATGATCCATAATAATCTCCTATAATTTATAATACCATTATAACACCCTTTTGGTGGGTTGTCAAGTCTTTTTTACCATTTAAAATTATTTTTATAATATTTCACTATAGAAACAATTTCAATGTCAAAGTTTTTGGATGGCAACCAGTCTAAACTCTTTAGCTTGGAATCATCCAAGGCATATCTAACATCCTGTCCTTTACGGACGTGTTGCAAATTAAAGAAAGATGCAATCTTATCACTTGGGATATCTGGGTGAAATGCTTTAACTATTTTCGTTGCAGTATCATAATTCTTCTGCTCTAGGTTACCAGCGACATTAAATACTTCATTGACTCTACCCGATTCTATGATTTTTATCACTGCATGTGCAGTATCAGAGGAGTGAAGCCAGTTTCTCACTGGGTGTCCTTTATCGTGTAAGTTTATTTTTCTATCTAGAGATAGCAGCTTTACTGCGAGTGGTATTAGCTTTTCACAATATTGCCCAATGCCGTAATTGTTTGTAGGTCTCAAAATTATATAATCCAAATCATATGTCCTAGACCATGCAAGGACTAACATGTCTGCGGCTGCTTTCGAGGCAGAATAAGGATTGCTAGGTTTTAAAATATCTGTTTCAATGTGAGAACCTGCTTTGATATCTCCATACACTTCATCGGTACTAAAGTGAAAAAACACTGGTCGTTTAAATACGTTACCATGTTTGTCTTTTATAATGTTTAAGAGATTCTTTACTCCAATCACATTAGATTGCATGAATACATCTGAGTCTCTAATACTATTTTCAACATGTGACTCTGCTGCTATGTTTATTACATAGTCACAGTCAGGTAGGGTTTTGAGATCGCAAATATCTTTTTTCATGAATGTAAAATTCTCATTGGCTGAAAATTCCTGTAGTGCCCAATCATTAGCAGCATAGGTCATCTTATCTATCCCTAGTACTCTCCAGCCTTTGCTCAAACATTGTCTTGTCACATGGTTACCAATAAGGCCCAAACATCCAGTTATCACTATCAACTTCATCTTACCACCTCTACATCTTTGAACAGTGGAAACTCTCTTAGATCTCTATAGGATGGTAGCTCTGGTAGGTCATCTACGTGGTCCGGATAATTCTGCATAAGCATTAGACCTCTTGCGGCTTGTTCGGGAGACATATAGGCATTCCAGCCATTAATCTCAATATCGTCTTCATGATACATCACTTCTCCGCGACCTTCATATCGAGCCTTTCTAAACCATTTAGCCGCTTCTTCGCTATCAGTTAGTATCATGCCTCCCTTTCCTATTTTCAAGTGCTTCTTGATGTGAAAAGATAGACACATTAAAGATCCCGGAATGTACATGTTGCTTGTAAATCTTTTCGCGGCGTCCCAGATAGGATAGGGTTCTAATTGATATATGCCCTTCCAATTATAATCTCTAAAGACTGGAGTACCTCCTGCGTGGAGGATGGATTGGGGTACAGATAAGTATGTCTTGGATGGAATCGTTACATTGTCAACATTATAATATTCGCAACAAAGCAATAGTGCGTCTGTGCAATTATCAGTCGATACTGCATACTGCGAACCACAGTAATCCGCCACGGTCTCTTCAAACATCTTAACTATCTTATATGGGTTGTGTCTCATTGCTTCTCCTATCGTTATAAGTCATTATAGCACATTATTCTTAATTAATCAAGCTTTATTTTTAAATTTTACAAGTAGCTAGTCCGAAACCTGTTTTTCCGTGACCATTGCCGTTATACAACATGAAAAGAGTGTTGTTGTGCTTAAATACAAATGGGTAACATATCATCTCAGAGTCCCATCCGAATTCAGATACATCAATATTGCTTTTTGAATTTTTCCACTCAATCCCATCTATACTATTTGAATACCCAATTCTATAAGGTGTCCCATCGCCGCTTCTATAAGAATACCACATGTGATATTCACTATTTGCTTTGAGGACGGTTGGTCTTGAAAATGCTTGAGCGTTGCCGATTTGCCATGGTACCGATTCGCCTTTAGTATCCCACTTTATAGAGTCTAAAGATTCTGCATAATTTAATACATGTATCATCTCACCATTCTTAGAGGACCATGAAATTGTTGAACCATACCACATCTTATAAATACCCTCATCCTTCAAGACAAATGGATAGGATAGACTGACCTTATCAACATTGTTTTTACCCAAGACCAAACTAACTTCTTTTGTGGAAAGGTTGAACTTTCCTATGTCCCCTCTCCAATGTTGACCTGTTCTATGTTGCCAGCCCATAAATCCTACAAACTTTTCACCATTTGATTCCCAAAGGTTGCCAAGCGTAATTCCATGAGAATAAAAACTGTGTTTATTGCCGAAGGAGATAATTGGTTTCTTGTAATCATTTACAATCTCAAATGTTCTAAAGTTAATATCTACATATGAAACCGAGGACCTATTATCACAATCTCGACCACTATAAAAAACCCTAAAAACGTCACCATCTAAGTGGCTGGCTAACGGGTTGGATGCGTGCGTTATCATTCTTGAGTCACTATTTCTCGATGAATAGATTAATCCTCTTTTTTTCCACTCAAACTGGTTCATAAATTAAACTCCGTGCTTTTTTTCCCAAGCTTTACAGACCTAGCAGGTACATAAACAGATTCTTTCTCTGTATCTTTAGTGATAACTGAGCCTGCACCAATCAAGGTAGATTTTGCAATTCTTACTCCATGGGCAACAGTACTATTTACACCAATGAAACAATTCGATTCCACAATACATTGGCCAGATAATACAACTTGAGAGCTTATAAAATTATGATTCTTAATTTCACCATGATGTCCGATATGATTTCCACTCCACAAAATTACATTGTCACCTATCTTAACAAATGGCTGGATAGTGTTATCTTCAAAAATGAAGCAATTGTCGCCGATGGCGTGTTTTGTCATGTTAGTACACTTCGAACTAACATAAGAAGGAAGATTGTATCCCTTTTCTTTTGCTTCATGATAAATTCTTTCTCGAAGCTTGTTCATATCGGTATAACTTACAGCGACGTGCATGTCGTAATCAGAAGGGGGATATTTATCTTGTATTTCTGAAAACTTAATCATTGGTAGACCCAAGTAGTCTTCAGAAGAAATGTATCCATCATCTTTTGTAAAACAAACCACATCATATTCACTATCATCTGTGAAGTATTGGTGTGCAATTTCTGTATACAATCCTTCGCCGAATAAAATTAATTTTTTACTTTTCATTTCATCTCCCGATTAAAATATTTTATCGTGTCCTCACCTAAATTCATGAACATGTCTATAATGCTTACAAAATGATCAAAACCATTCCACATTTGATTATACTCCGGAAAGCCATCTAAATTGTAATAATTCACCTTAATGGCTTGTGATGTGAATAGATCCTCTTGCATGTAGGATTTTGCAGCTGGACCAGTAAAGTATTCAGTTGCACCTAGGTCTTTGCAAATGTTTACTAATTTTTCCGTCTTGCAACCAATTAGATCAAAATCTCTAGAGTCAATAATTTCTATTTGCAGACCCAACATGTGTATGAATCTCTCTAAAATCTTGCGATTTATGGATGATAAAAATTCTACACCATGCAATTCTTTTAGGTAAATTTCCTCAATTACCTTTCCATAATCAGAAAAAAATGGAGCTTTTCTGTAATTTTCCTTTATCATGTTCCAATGCTTTATGTTCCACTCGGGGTCTTTTATTTTGGCTTCATTAATTTTTTGATGATATTTGCCTTTGGTGTCGACTGGGATTGATAGCCACTTTGGGCCTCCAGTGGTTATGATCTTGTTCCTATTTCTCCAGTCTCTTTTTGTATATTGCATATCATCATATAATACCAAGTGAGTTGCATGTATCATACTGGAGAAATAGCCCTTCCATGGAACATAATTAGATTGTGTAATTATTGCTTTACTTGTCATCACTAAGCCTCTTGAGTCTATATTTTCTAAAGCTAACGACATTATCGAATTCTCTACTGTTGAAGCCAAAAAGTTGATTTAAATCTTTATCGTCGGTTGGGGTCTTCAATATTGATGGATAGTCAATTTGTTGCTTTATGAAAGGCAATGTAAACATATTATTTATGCCGTACCTATCTGAGTTTGAAGTGTTAATTCCAGATTTGTGATAAATCATCGAGTCAAACAGTACCACTGATCCTGCTGAAACGTTCGGAATGTGTGGTTGTTGAGATTCCGGAAAATGATCAAGCCTATGACTTGAAGCTAAAAAATGAGTACCACCAGTATCCAAGTTGTAGTCGTCCAGACAATAGTATAAATTAATTGCTAATGGAGCAGAAGATATAAAATTTTGATGCACTATATCGCGGTGATAAGAAGATTGGTGATGTGACTTTCCTGATCTTACTAGTATTGCATTTTGCAAACTTAAAATCCTATGCTCTCCTAAGATTTTCGTAGTTATGGTTTTTGCAAATGGTCCGCTAAAAAGATTAACAAACAAACCATCATACAAGAATGGAGCTCGTACTGTATCCGCTTCGCCTATCAGCACCATCTCTTCTTCTCCAAATTCAGAAAGTTGAATCTGATATATTTCATCTAATCTATGTTTTAAGCTTAAAATCTGACGGTCACTCAAAATATTCGATAAAACTTGATATCCCAAATTGTAGAATTGATCAAAATTGAAATTTGTCATATCAAGTTTTATCGAAAGAGTAACTTGGATTATCTAACCAAAGTAAGATATCGGATGGTTCGATACAATTCATCATTTTGAATCTATCCCTCTCATATACTCCATATTGATAAAATCTATTGAATGATTTTTCTAACATTGGTCGTCGGAATCCTTTGGATTTGATAATAACACCCATGCCGCCGCCCAACTCTTCAATGGTGGCTACGTGCATATCTTCTCGCTCCTTTAGGCAATACTCCACAACCTTCCAAGCATCTTGACAAGTAGCTTCTTTTGTTCCAACATGCCACTCAATTGTCATATCATATCTCCATGGTAGAGAATCGTGGAGGAATATAATCCCATCATCGCTTAGATGATCAAAAGAGTTACACAGGTCTTTATATACTTGCTCCGCAAAATGATCACCATCAATAAAAATTAAATCCCACTTCTTGTCTTTATTGAATTTCGTTAAACCATTATTTAGATTATTAAAAAAATCATCTGAGGACATACAAAAATCTGGATTTGTTTCTTTTCTCATATCTATAGATGTTTTGTCTCGCATATTCATCAACCGATATGGGGCTCTAGGGTTTTCACTTAGTCCAATCTCCAGATAACTATTTGATTTCCTCATATTTGACACTTGTCTTATGAATGTGCCTCTACAATTTATAATTGATCCTTTTTTTACCATCTTTTTCCCATCCCGACTTCGCTTAATAGTTCATAAATTTGTTTAAAGTTTTTGGACAAATCCCAGACTTGAGAAGACTCTTGTCTTACGCTTTTTGGATTCAACTTTCTTACTTTATCGACTGCCTTGCATAGATCCTCAATATTATTTGCGATGAATCCTGTTTTTTCATGAATGACGTTACACCTAGCTCCAGATGAAAATGTAGTAATTGTAGGAGTACCTAGGGCAGCTGCCTCCCAGATCCCCATTCCACCAGCATCCGACCTGCTTGGATAAAATAACCCTAGGGATTTACCTACAAAATCGCAAAATTTTTCATGATCTTTTATTTCTCCAACCCAATGTGGAAGAGAATCTGCGACACCTGCTATGTCTGGTCCTGCGAACTTAATCTTTATGCCGGTCCTGGATGCAGCTTCTAGTGCAATATCAAAACCCTTTCTATGTTCTAATTTACCGGCAAAGCAAAAATAATCCTCTTTTTCTTCATATAAATTATAATTGTCAAAAATAACTCCAGTCTTAAATACTTTTCCACTGGTATATTTTTGTTTTTGATGTAAATTCCCCAACAAACAATTGGGTGGGACATAGGGACATTCTTCATCGTGGACAAAATTCACAATAGGTAGATTGTCTTTGTGATAATCCCTACTCAACATCTTAAAGTGAGTATTATCAAGTATAACATCATAATTATCCATTGAAATTAACTTTCTGATATCATGCACTGCTGTTATTTCATCTGTAAAATGTAATTGCTTCACACTATCCCACTCTAGCTTGGATGCTGGGTGTAAGATTGTTGTTATTTCGCAACCTTGTTTAACAAACAATTTCAAAAAGTCATAAACATGTCTCCCAAGGCCATTTGATCCAACGTTCAATGTTGGAGCTCTAGGTGTTCCGATTATTAAAATTTTCACTTTGTTTCAATGCCCCACTCATCGACCTCAACATTTGTATCATAAAGACTCTCAATCGCATTGCAAAAACCTTCATAAAGATTTTCGGGGTTGAACTTATCATTCACCAAACCTTGAAGCTCCACTGCTTGAGTCTTATATTCACTCCAGCGCTCATGAACCATTTGAAGGGCCATCTTATACGAACCCTCTTCTGCGAATGCCCATTTAGCATTGTCTTCGATTACACCTTTCCACACTGCTTCTGGTTGCACAGGTCTAACAACATGACTTACGGTGGCAAAATAGTTCCTATCATCATGTTTCAAAAAGTCCATTTGACCAGACCATGGAATAGTAACAATAGGAAGAGCTGTTCGAGCAGCTTCGAACAATGGAAGTCCAAATCCTTCTCCGTGAGCAATGTTCACCAAAGCTTTTACCTTATCATGCTCATAAAGGCCTCTCATTTGCCCCTCAGAGAGATCTCCGTGAAGCAGAGACACAGAACACTTCCGATCAGGGAAACGTCTCAGAAGACCCTTCAAGCGAGCTTCAGTTTGTTCCAAGTCTATACGTGATGATCCTTTGATTGATGTCTTGAGAATTAGTCCTACATCTTTATCTTGAAATTTCTCAACGAACCAAGTGATGGTGTTTTCAAAATTCTTTCGTGGGCCAAATTGTGATACAACCAAAAAGTTGAAGTCATGACGAGGATTGAATCCCAAGATCTCTTCTGATGATTGTGCATGTGGAGTTGTCTCGTGGACTACTTCAATTGGAGTTTGTAGCTTGTATTCTGTTCCAAATTGAAGTAAAGAAGTTGTACCTTTGTATGTTGACTTTGCATGCTCAGAAACAACAAGAATCTTGTCCATCTCATTTCCTTTCTCTAGCCAAGTGGGGGATACTCGGTCTGTTTCAATTCCAGCGGTGAAGCCAATATTTATTGGACACAACTTTTGAAACTCATTTGGTATCGTTACTTGAAGTGAAATGTCTGGTTGGAGATTCTTTTGTTGCAGAAGAATTTGGGTTTCAGCAATTCTAGCATCCATCCACTCTCGCTCTTCATTATTTTCCCAGATCCAGCCAGTTTTGCCCCATGGAATGGGTTGAATATAAATATCAAACAGATCCTCTCTAGATCGCAATGCTCTCATAGCAAAACGAGCCTGCTCTCCATAGCCGCTAGCGGTTAAGACGGGGGCTCTTACAAAAATTTTCTTTTTCATTTGTTCTCCATAAATTTATTAACAAGCCATGAGGACGATTGTGGCTTATCTTTGCCACCGACACCCCAGAGCATTTGAATTCCCAATTCATCACACAGATCCATTTCGGGTGTGTTTTCTTTCTTGCGATCTCCACCGTTTGCGAAGGCGTCTGGTTTCATGCAAGTAATCGCATCGCATGCTGTATTATCTTTGTCATCAAAACCCATCACGTAATCAACAGATGAGAACTCTGAGATGATTTCCAATCTCTCCTTAAAGGTCATAAATACATAACCTTTTTTCCTCATGAGCCATTCATCAGAGTTAAGAGCCACAATAACCTTGCCCCACTTGGAAGCCTCTTTGAACATTCTTATATGTCCAATATGTGGAGGATCGAAACCTCCCGATACCATAATTGTTTTTTTCATTTATTCTCCAATAATTGCTAATTCTAGCGTTGAGTATAAAAATTCTTTTCCGTTAACCAAAACTTTATAAATGTCGAATCCTTGAATATCTCTAGAGATGAGTTCCAGAACAAGAGCTACTTCTTCTTCCGGGGTGGTCACAAGGTTTCCGGGCTTAACATTGTTAATCTCTTTTAACCATCGCATGTTAACATTGTACGTTACCTCATTGTCGTATAGGTCTTCAGATATGTGATGAATATAGCCTTGACTAGACCACAGTTGCATTTGGCCATTATCTGGTGTAATCATTAAGTCGTCTAACCTTCTCATGCTACTTCCTTAAAGACAATTCCGTTGTGACCCTTCCTTGTTTCCCAAGAACCATGTTGTTCATGAATCTTGGACATGAGGTTCACCCATTTTTCTCCAAATTGATTAAAGTTGTAATTATTTTCAACGTGCTTTGCGCCTTTGAGTCCAAGCTCGTGACGTTCTTCAGACGATAAAGCGTACATCTTATCTAACGCTGAATGGAGCTGTTCTTTGGAGATTCTATCTTCGTAGATATAAGGAACCTGTTGAGATCCGATGATCGATTTCGACATGGGATAGATTGGAAAACCAAATGGTCCATCTTGACCCATTACTTGCTCTTGTAATCCACCGGTCATATTAACTATGATTGGAGTTCCACAAGCAAGAGATTCCAATGTTGCCAAGCCGAAGCCTTCTGCGTCAGCAATATTTACCGTGCAATCAGCGATTGTGTATAGGGAATACATTTTATCTAAGCTAATCTTATTGGTTGAAAATACTACTTCTCTATTTTCCATATTAAGTTCTGCGGCGATCTGATTTAGATTTTGACCGTGGACATCAAAAGGATTAGTGTGCATAATCATCTGTGCTTTATCGGACAAGTCTCTTTTGTCTAGCCACTCTTTCCACCACCAAAGTAGAGTTCCTGATTGCTTGCGTCGGGCATTTCTATTATTCCAAAAAACAATGAATTTATCCCTATCTTCAGCTGGGACAATTTGGTTTCTCAAAGACTGTCTCTCTTCTAAAGTGCGAGGATAGAAATATTCTGAATCAACTGCATGAGGAATGTATGATGAACTAGTTTCCGGAGCTACACCTCGAACACATTCATGAGTAACTCTAGAGATTGTAGCGATGTGATCATTTGATTCATAAAACTTCTTATTGAACATCGGCAAAGGCTTATTGTCCCATACATGGTAGTAAACCATTGGAAGTAGTGGTCGGATTTCATTTTCCATATCCCACAGCCATTCATAAAATCTAGGATCAGTCATGAACCATAGAATATCTGGTCTTTCATTTCGAATTACCGAGCGGATCATTTCTTGTGTACCATATCCATCTACAGGGATTATTCTCCAATCTTCTCCATACGGCTCAACAACAGTTGGCGTGTAATCTTTATGTTTCATGGCTCCACCTAAAGATAGAACTTCAAATTTTCCACTCTTCAGTAGAGCTTCAATAACATACTTTGTTTGAGTGCCCACGCCCGAAGGTGACAACGGATGATCGCTCAAGGTCAATACTTTAATTTTCTTCGTCATATTAATTCCTTATCGATTTTTTGGGGCACAAAAAAAGACAACCCCACTTTTCATTACTAATAATACCATATTAGTTGAGGGTTGTCAAGTATTTTTTAATTTATTTTTATTTTTTTTATCTTGTGCAGTGTTCAGTATGATTAAATGGGCATTTCGCACAGGAATTACGATTCTTCACAGTTATACCCCTATTGATCAAAGTGCATGCATCTGTTAGGATTTTTGTGGCGTTTGTTGTTTTCTTCGGACCAGATGTTACTCGGAAGATTTCAACATTATCTTTTTTCGCTGTTCTCTTTAAAAGTCCGAAATATGTCTCAACCATCTTTGGATCAACGTCATGTTTTTCACAAAAGAACTTTTTATAAAGCGTCAACTGATATGTAGTCATTGGTTCGCTTTTGCGCTTCATGTCCCAACCCCAAGAGCAAGACTTCCAGTCAATAATGTGATACTTCCCATCAGGTGTCTTGATAACAAGGTCAATGAAGCCTTTGAGGTAACGTGTGAACTCAAGCTCTTGTATTGGCTCGTAAATGTCTTCTTCCGAAGAGTATACCTCATAGCCCGGAAACATCTCTTGGAGAGCAGGAAAGACCTTGTGGAAGATCTCGCGGCTTTGTTCGCGCATCTCCACTATCATTTTACTCTTTGGCTTTTCGTCTAGATTCTTCAACTCTTCTAAAAACGCTATATCAAAGTATTCTGCGTAATTTTCTGGTTCTAGATTGCCCAGTGCTGATTGTTCGCATACTGCGTGGATGGCTGATCCGAATGCTGTGTAAATGTTGCCTGTAAAGCCTTTGAGCTTGTCTAGGTATTGAAGCTTCCATTTGTATGGACACTCCGTAAAGATTTTTAATTCTGAATAAGAAATGTGTTGTTTTGTCATATATCCTCCGTGTATTTATAATGTAACACGGTGAGGATATCTTGTCAAGTATTATTTCTTATTTTTTCTATTTTTGCGTTTCTTGCAGCAATGTCTTTATTGGCTTTGTCTCTAGTGTCATCGACATCTTTATCCATCGCAGCCATTTCTTCAAAATGCTTTTGTTGGGCCCAAATTGTTTTCAGGTTTCCATACATATACGTTTTTGAAAAATCTTTATAAATCTCTGGTATTTCTGTATCTGGTTTTTGCTCCAGTGTTTTGATTAGAAAATACGCTATTTTTTCAACATACTCAATAGAAAAAATTGAAAAATCGTATAAGGCTTTTGTTGCAGCGTCAGGATCCTTTGCAAGATTTTTGAAGGCATCATTTTTTACTTTCTTTAGTCTGTTTTGTTCTGCCTTAGTCCTTTCTAAAAAAATGCTCATCTTTTTGTAGAGACCAGGTGACCCATATTTTGAGAATTTAGCTTTTGAAAGAGATGCTTCTAATTTCTTATGTGTTTGCAAGGCTTCTTCTAATTCTTTATTGATACTCTCCATTGCTTTTTTTGGATCATCATGATTTTTATAATCTGTATAAACTGATTTGTATTTTCTTTGAAAATCTTGTTCTAGAACGTTTTGCAACTCTTCTTTGATAATTCTTCTTAGTGTTTCATTGTTGATCTTCATCTTTAAGTTCCTTTATTAATAATGCGAGAGTACGATATAAAACAGGACACATCTGCTTTAAATCACTTGTTTCACCAATAAATAGTTCCTCAAAGCCTTTTGCCCAATATTCACTTATCGACGTAGCAGCATAAGCAGAAGGAAAGATATTAACACAAATCTGATTGAGTGCGTCATATCCGACGTCACGGTAAAGAAACTCATCAATGGACCTATCGTACTCGAAGTTAATATTAAAATCAGCAGGTACTTCATATTTCTGTGATAGCAGTGCGGACAATCTTTTTCGTTTTGCGACAAATTCTCTTTGTAATGCTCCTGATCCATAAATGTACTCCTGATTGTACTGTTCGACGGCATGGGATATTTCATGAATAATATCTTCAATCATATCCATTTCATCATCTTGTTCATTTGTAACATAGATCGCATCGTTTTCATAGAATGCATTGATGTCCCTTTCTTTCATTTCTGGGAATTGACCTACATAAATCATTTCAATACTCTGGGTCAAATAAAAGGGCACTCTTGCGGATATATAATTCAAGACGAATTCGAAGTCTACATTTTCTGTGATCTTATCTTTTATAATTATGGTTACACCATTAAGATTAAACATATCTTTCATTCTCCGACCTTTTTTTGCCGACTCGGTTATCCACATGAGTGTCTCCTTTTATTTAATTATAGCACACATCTCATGCTTTGTCAAAGAAGTTTTGAAGCTTCTGTCGCTAATTTCGATCTCTCGCCTTTCTTAAAGGTGATATGACCAGATAATGGAGACTCTTTGAACTTCTCAATCGCATAAGTCAAACCATTAGATGTTTCGTTAGTGTAGACGTTATCAATCTGTTCGATGTCTCCAGTTAAAACAATCTTTGTGTTCTCGCCGATACGAGTAAGAATGGTCTTTACTTCGTGAGCTGTGAGATTTTGTGCTTCGTCAATAATGACGTAAGCATTTGAAATGGAGCGTCCACGAATATAGGTGATAGCATCAATCTCAATTACGCCTTTCTCAAGATAGAGATCAAGCATTGTTCGATCAGATCCCATGATGTATTGCATGTTATCAAAGATAGGCTTCATCCAAGGAGCCATCTTTTCCTCCATTGTTCCAGGCAAGAAACCAATGTCTTTGCCCAATGGTTGGACCGGTCTCGAAATGATGATGCGATTATAACGTCCCTTCTCGAGCCCTAGAACTTGTTCTAAGCCTGCGGCCATCGCCATGAGGGTCTTACCACTACCAGCACGTCCAATCATGCTTACAAAGGGAATGTCGTCGTTCATAAGCATGTCTAAGCCACACTTTTGTTCTTTGTTTCTTGGTTTGATTCCCCAAGAGAAAGTATCATCTCTTCGAGCAATTGGCTTAATGGGATTGCTCCAACCGGAAAATCTAGCAATTGCTGTTTTCTTTTCATTCTCTGTTGACACAAGCATGACGTATTGATTTAGATACAACACAATGCCTTGCTCCAACGAATCTTCTTCGTAGAGCCAAACGTCTTGATTGTCGTAGAATTCTTCAACCATAAAGTCGTCAACAAGAAATCTTGTAAACCCCTGATAGATCACATCACGAGATGCGACCACTTGAGATGAGACATAGTCTTCGGTTAATAACCCAAGAGCATCTGCGATAACTCGCATGTTAACATCTTGAGATATAACTATGGTCTTTCGCTTTGGGCTCTCAGCTTTGATTGCTAAGGCTGCTGCAAGAATCAGGTTATCCGAGGACTTATGTGAGAGTCCCTTTGGGAGCGCCTCTAATGCGCCCTCTCCCGCTTTAACAAAGCGGAGCACTCCTAGCCCCTTACCAAGTCTAACACCCTTTGAGAGGCTTCCAGAGACCCTTAAAGCATCAAAACGCCTAATGGCTTGACGTGCATGAAACCCTACGGAGTCTTGTCGGGTCTTATGTTTGTCTAATTCTTCCAAGACCTTGATTGGAACAAACAGGTCGTTATTTTCGAACTTCTCGAAGCAGTCGCTATCCGAAAGGAATACGTTTGTATCGATGATTAAGTTTTTTTTTGCCATGATGGCTCCTTAGTGGTTGTAGTGCTCTTTGAGCATTTTTTCAATTATTGGTCTAAGTGCTTCTGCTAATCCGTCTTGGACTTTCAAGCCACTCCTATTTCTTAGACCATCTCTTGCAGTCAATGTTTGATCTATGGTATCTGCAGAGGCAGACTCATCGCCAACTTCAGTATCAGTAGGTGCGGCTGACGTTTCATCTTCGGTTTTGAGTTTCGCAAGAGTTTTTGGAATGTCCCCTTTATTGTCACCTAACACTTTCATCAATGTCTTTATTACATCGCTTGAGTCGTCTACAAAGCTTTCAATAAATTCACGAACTAGCTCAACAATTGAATCTTCGCCAAGCCCTGCTTCTGTCGAAACAGTCGGAAATGATTGTTTAACAATTTGTTTAGCAAGTTTTAAGCGGTTTTTAAAATCTTTTTTCGCAACTCGTGATTGATTCCATGACTTAATTTTCTCCCCGAAGCCTTCTTGAACACCACTTGGCGCGGTGCTCTTTGCAACCAGTTTTGCGATGTCCAAAAATAGCCCTGATGAATAATCAATAGCGCTAACTGGGTTATCTTCGTCTGGATCATCAATATCTCTAAATTTCAAGTCAAGTTTTTGAATTATTTTTTCAAATTGTGGTTTGAAATTGTCTTCAAGTTCCTGAGGGGAGTCATACCCCAATCTCAGAGACATATATTGATCAGTGGGGGATGGAGTGGTAGATTCGGAATCTTCTTCTTCCTCTCCATTCTTTTCACCTGCAGAGACATACGTTCCATTGATAAAGTGATAGATAAATGATGAAGATTCTTTTGGAAATTGAGAAATAGTATCNCCAATTAAGCTTTTCTCTTTGAGGTCAAAGGAACTTAGAGTGCTATTAAATTGTTCTACTGTGATTTGAAGCCCAAGTTCATCGAGTTTTGAAACCACACCGGCCGCTCCGGCGTTCTCAGTTAAGTTACCCGAATCCTTGAGTTTCTGTGAGAACTTGATCAATGGTGGGATCTGTCTTGAATCTAGTGTTTCCAACCATTCACCATTGCTTTTTAGATCCTGTAGCCACGCAACTGCTGCATCATCATCAGTTAGCTGATCAAGTTCAGTAGACATGCTATCCCAATCGATCTCTACCGGTGTTGGTAATGTTGTGTTTGAGTTTCTGAACGCTTTGAATAATGCAGAAAATTTAGGCCATACAAGCTCTTTCGAAATAAACCAGTTCTTAATTTTGCTAAAAAATTCACTAAAATTCTTAAAGTAATTTCCTCCGGTGTTGGCGGTTTTGGATGTATCTTGATTTCCGGTTTTAAATGTCCCCTTTTCGTCCGTTAATGGCTGATTCTCTGGGTTTTGCTTTGCTGCTTCGATGTACTTCTTCATGAACTCTCTATCAATCAAAGATGGTACTTTGAACATGCTTTCGATAGAATCAGATATCATAACTAAGTTTCCAATTGCTTGTTGCAAATTGGACTCAGAAACTTTTTGTGTCTTTGTGATTGTGACGATGTCGCGGATAGTTTCAATGAAAGGTGCGATAATAGCCACCATAGATTCATGAGCAGCGCCCAAGGTCATCACTCCACCGCTAGATGTTATAATGTTGGATGGAAAATAGCTCATGAAAGTTTCTTCACTCATTACATAATCCTTCATTGCTTTCGCACCGGCTTTTGCCTCGTTGGGCTGATTTTTGGACAAAGAAACTTTGAGACCTTTTAAGTATTGTCTTCTCATTTCGTTGTAAACTCTCTCGACTTCGGCGATTCTAACTTTTCTATCGCTTCCGCTTGCTTCTTGCAATTTAACTGAGTCTTGTGCTGCTTGTGCTCCGTCAGCCTTGAGTTGATCTTTTTGGCTTTGAACTTCAAGGTCGATGACCTTTGTCAAGTGAGCAATTGATTGTTGGACAACCTTTAATTTCGCATCCATTGCTCTCTTTAATGTTGAGCCGTCGAATCTTGGATCAACGGAAGATGATGTCGAATACTTTTTGTATTGACCAATATCTGTTTTCAATGAACGTAGAAGGTCAACCATTGCTTCCAAGTCTTGTCTCATGAGACTTGTTGACTTTGGAGAGAATTTAATCTCCTTGTCTTCATTGTCTTTGCCGCCGAACATTCCAAAAATCTCATTGATGACTTGTTCTTCCAGAGATTCTGGAAGAACTGCGGTGGTAGTCTCCGTCTCTTCATCATCAGCAGATGTATCTGTCTTAGGTGGATTTGCTTCCTTCTCAGCTGCCGCTGGAGGTGCGGCAGGCTGTTCCTTTTGTTTTACTTGAGTCTTCTCTCTCGACAAAGAAAGTTCTTCTCCACCGGCTCCACCTGTGGTGATTTGCCCAAGAACATCAATCATTCCATATAGCATTGATGCTTGATTCTTTAATAAGAATTGTCGCATAAAGCTTGAGTATTCCCGACTCTTTCCGAAGAAGATGTCGAGAGTTGTGGCCCAAGCGGCATCCATCTCTTCTGTTGCGAGAGGGCTTTGATCGCCATCTGCAGCTGGGTCTACTTCTGGGGTATTTTGGATTACGTCTTGAACCACTTCCTTGGTTACGAGACGAACTTGTTCTTTATTTGGGTCTTCGCCAATCGTTATGGAATCAGGAATTGCGATTTGGCCGCTATCAATTAGTGTTTGAATTCCAGCCAATGTTGCTTTGAGTCTAGGGTCGAGACCTTTAATTTTAGATCTTTTTTTAATAGAATTTTTAATATCTTTACTGACAAACTCTGGGCCTTTCTTGTCGGACCAAAAATCAGTAAATGCTCCATATCTTTCTAGTAGATAATTCAGCGGCTCAGCGTCTGGGTCTGTTTCTTCATTCAGTGCCTTGCTTTGTCTCGACATGATGTACCATCCGCCAAAGACTTGCAAGTCTTTTTCGGTTATTGACTTTAAAACATCACTATTCGCAGCATTAGTTGTGAACAATTCAACGTATTGCTCTTCTTTCAAACCATCTTTATCCACGGATGCGTCGGTTGGCTCTTGGATTTTGACGAGAGGTTGAATGAAGGAACGATTGAATTCTTCTTCGGTTGTGGGAATTGCTTGTGGGAAGTCCATTTCTGGAGGTTGGAAATCCGGCTGTTTATCCATCATGTTATTTAAGAATTCGCTGTATCCCATTACCGTTGCGGCAAGATTTGCTGCTTCTTCAGCAACTTCACCTTTGTTGTCTTCGGTTGCTTTGTTTTTTAACTCTTCGATTCGTTTGGCAAAATAACCATTGTCGAACAGGCCTTTTGCTTGGGCCATCTTGGAGTCTATTTCTCCTTTGACTCCCCAGAAAGCCCTAAATGCATCTGCAGATGCTAGCGAATACTTAATTTGGTCAATGGTTGTGGCATCTGTAACCTTTGCTCTTGCTGCTGATTTGGCGTTTTTCCAACCGGGAGCAGCTGGAGGTTGTGGTAGAGTTTCTTCTTCGGGTGCTTCTGATGGAGGCTCTTCCTCAACTGGTGGGGAGGAAGACGGACTTTCTTTATCTTTAGCAACTGCAGCTTGGACTGCTTTTTGAGCTATTGCTAATTCTCCACTATTACTAGTAGTTACATCTCTAGAGATGCCCTTAAGCTCATCATCATTTTGTGCTGCAGAAATCTTGTTTGTTGCATCTTTAATGTTTTTAGCTACTGTGTCTGCAGCCATCGATACGTAATCATCGTCATCTTCTGTTGATGTCTTCGAAGCGGCAACTCCAAGAGATTTTAGATATGCGATTTGTGCTTCGATCTTATCGATTCTTTCCTGTTCTTCCTTTTTGAAGGTTTTTGCTTGAGCCATCACCCCTCTTTCGCTGGATTGTGCTGGCTTATCTCCATCCACCTTTGCTTGTATAAATCTTTCTTTTGCTTTTAAGTAGTCGCTCTGGAAAGCCTTGAGGTGATCTTGTGCCAAATTCAAAGAGACTTGCAACTCTTTCATTTCAGCTTCGTTCTCTCGAGCTTGGACTGTTTCTATGTCGGTAAATCCGGATTCTTCTTCGTTCTCTCGCATGATTTCTTCGGAGATAACTTTCTTCAATGTTGACGCGTCAAATTGTCGAGACTCAAATAAGGATTTGATGTCTTTGTGTTGAAATAGTAATTTCGCTAATTCTTTTTTGTTCATTTTATTTCTCCAATGTTTTTTTAAATATTTCAGTGAGCTCCAAGTCCGTACCAGCAACGCTAGGATTTTGACTTAAAGCAACACTAAGTGCGGCGGATTTCATTTCCTTAGACATTGTAGATTCTCCCAAATAATGCTGTAATTAGTTTACTTATCTACAATGTCTAGTCCCATTTTACTAATTTTAGACATGTTTTTAATCATTTCACCTAAACTTGGGTCAATTCCAATGAGCCAACCCATTATGCACACATTCGCCATCTCTTCATTTGAGAAACCAGCAGCCGCTGCGCCTTGGGAAGCCTTAAGCAAATAGTCGAAAGCCTCAGCAAACTTTGGGTCTTCTTGACAACGTTCTATAATCTTATCCATTAATTCTTCATTCATTTTAATTCTCCTAAATATTTTCCCCATGTTTGAGGTGTTTTTTTTGATCCATGTTTTCTCATCATCCAAGCTGGAGAAGACCATAATCTCCAGTTTGGCTCCTGTGGTGTTCGCATTATATCCATATACGCCTCAGAAGGCGTTTTATCACCTTTCTTTTGATTACAAGCCACGCAACACGTCGCAAGGTTTCCCCAGCTCTTAGGACCCCCTCTTGACTTCGGAGTCACATGATCCAATGTAAGTTGATGTTTCATAAATCCATTCCCGCAATATTGACATTCATAATCATCTCTAAAAAATATAGTCTTCCTCGATGGAGGTACTTTGAAACCTTGTTTCCTGATATAGCTATTCAAAACAACGACACTTGGAAAACAAAAAAGGGCACAAGCCAAATGAGGGTAATCCTCAACGACTCGCGCCCTACCGGAGAACACCAATGAAAAACCTTTATATGCATCGACAATCGCAATTGGTTGCCAAGATGCGTCTAACTTTAGCGTGTATAAATTGTTCACATTTTTAACTAGTTCTTAGTTAATAGTTTCGAAGCTGCACCTTCCTGTGGAATTCTTGAATTGACGATATCGCAAAGAGAGAAGTTATCAACAAACGACTTAAGTTCCCCAAAAGCCTTTTTAAAGTCAGGTTCCATTGTAACCTCTGTTTTTCCACCATGACCATGGATTGCGTGGACCTCGCCAATATTATCGTATACTGTAACTGTTGGATGTTCAGATAGCCAAGTTACTGCTACCTTTCCATTGTCGAAGATAAAGCCTTGAGCTACCCTACCGGTACCTGATACTCCGGACTCATCTTGCGTTCTGTTTAAATAAAATATTTTCATAATCAAATCCATTCCATATCATCATCAGACTCTTCTTCGTCCGAATACTCCACGGGAGCAGGTTGGGAAAATTCGTCTTGTATCTCACCTTCTTTTAAATAGTCATCTTGGACCAATTGATGCATATTGGCTATAAAATCAAGAACAACCATGATTCCATCATAACAAGAGTCTTCTAAAGGTTCAAATGTTAAAACTGATTCTTCAACTCTAATAATCAAAGATAACTCAGTACGTACATAAACATTTACTTCCTCATCGTCTTCAGTGTCAGCATCGAAATCTTCCTTGCTTCTAATAAAGTGAACTAGGCGCTGTGTATAATAACGATCCTCATCTGGGCCTGATAATCTTAAATTGATACCAAACTTTAGCATGTCGTCAAATCTTCCGTCCATTCTACTCTCCTTGTATTTGCTTTGTGATTTCATTTATGATGCCCACAGTTTCTTTTGGACCTGTCGTATTGAAAGATCGAGGCTCGCATGCTTTATGGATCTCATAATCATTTCCATTGGGAGATAGAGCTCGATCGCCAACAAACCAAACATTGCGACCGTTAAAATAGCGAAGAGCAAATGTCTTATCCCATCCAGTTGGATATATGTCAAATGAAGTATCGCCGCCGAGTTTAACTATGATATTATCAAGTTCTGCAGAGGTAAGTTCTCTACGAATCTCATATAAATTTCTTTTTCTGAAGTTGAACTTTCTATCATAACTCATAAACTTGCTTCTTTCTTCACTATTCGCATTGCGTCCTGATGGTGACCAATTGATCATAGATCCTCGAGCAGAAATAAAATGTCCCGCTAAAGGAATATCAAGTTCTGATGCTTTCAACTGTTTGACTACGAGAATTTCCATCAATCTTCTCCAAGCAACTTTTCCAAGTTTTTGTTGCATTGAAACTTCCTTAGTAAGTTCAAAATCCTGTGTTGAGAGTTTTGGAGGAGCATAATATTTTGTTCCATTGCAGGGTAGAAGGTGGAGACAGTAACGAATAGAACTATTCAATAGGGGACTCAACTGTTCTTTTAGATAATCAAAATCAGAACCTGTGACAATGCCGATATCGGCATATTGACTCAATTCTTTTAGAGAGGAGGACAAAATAGTAGAATCAAATTTTTGTCTAGATTCTGTTAAGGTCCCATCCATATCAAATAAAACGATGTTCTTATTCATTACTGCTCCGGCTTCAAAATGTGTGTGTTTGTTTGTGTACTACTATTATACCACATTCTGAACGGACTGTCAACCGTAATACGTAAGTTTTTTAAAAAATATGAAAAACGAGAAAAATCTGAGCATATTTTATTTATATATATAATAATATAATACTACTCTAATATTCTTCTTTAGTATTCTTTATAGTATTTCTTGTATAAATCAATAAAGTAATCATAAGGAACACCTAATACAGAAGCCATATCTGCTTTAGTACTACAACATGTTCTTACAAATAACATACAAGCATCTCTACAGACATTGGGCATTGTATACCACAAAGGAAAGTTATATAACTTACCTCTCATCATCTTGGAGCTTTGTTCTAACTTTATAGCTATCAACTCTTCCAAAGTTAAATCAGAAACAATGTTTAGAAAACCCTCATTAATTCGACCTTCTTCTCTCATAGATAAAATAAATGATTTTTTTTCTTGTGTTTCCCTTGACAAAGCTGTTCCAGTATGTTATATTATAAGAGTGTAGTGTAAGTTTGTTGTGTTATTTTTAGGAGGATATTTTTTATGTTGGATCTTCAATATCTGGCTGTTCGGGGTTGGAGGAGAGTTCTTCTTCATACTTGTCAAGTAACAATTTGTTATTATACAATCCCCATTTTTTGAACATTTCTTGATCTTCTGGATTATTCAAATCCAAGTAAGCATCCGAGAAATATGATTGAACTAGATTGAATGCATCAAAAGCTTGGTTTCTTCCAGTCATGTCTCCTTCAAGACCGCCTGAGAACTCTTTTCTTTTTTCTTCATCATCTGATTTCTTTGCAAAATCTTTTTCTGCTTGAGTTTTGTTTTTGATTCTTTCTTTCTCATCCTCATCTTTCAAATCATCAGAGACGACATCAACTTCCTCTCCATCTTCTTCGATATCAATTTCGATTTCTTTTAGAATACTCTCGAGAATTGATTCTTGAAGATTCTCTAGATCGTTTAGTCCATCCTCAATAGCATTGCCCATCTCATCAGAAGTAACATCCTCTGGTGGAGCTTCTATTTCTGTTGCAGCTGCAGCAACAGCCGCAGTATCAATATCTTCAGCCTTTTTTCCTTGAGCACTGAGTGCATCAAGTTCATCGAAGAGTCTCACCATCGCATTTAGGAAGTGACTACTAAAAGAATCTCTTTGCTCATCGGCAGTGGTTAGTTGTTGATACTTTGCCTTAATTGATGGCTTAGCTTTTCTTAAGGCATCACGCAATTTATTTATACCGGTATTTGGATGAGGGTTAGCCATATCCTTTGCTTCGTAAAGAGTTTCTAAGATCATTGTATCTTTAGTCTCTCTAATTAAAGAACGGACCCATTGTCTGACCTGCTTTTCTTCGTTTCGTTGTTCAACAATTGGCTTAACCAAGTTGTCTCTGACAAACTCTCTAAGTAAGGTTTCTTCTTTGCGATTCATTATCTGATCCTTTTGTTTTTCAAAAATATTTTTTTAGCTTTAGAGATTTTTCTAATTGCTTCTCTAAGTTTGTCTGGAGTACTGGTGCCTTCTTCCATCTTTTCACACTTGCATTCTTCGGGCTCGCACTTTGCACATTCCTTACCTTCACTAACATCATCATCTCTCTTATGTGAGCCACAATTAGATTCGTCAAGTTCTTCGTTTGTAGAATTGATTATTGCTTTTTGCAGACCATCATCTAAATCCTTTTGCCCACCTTTTAGTTTGGGATCATCATCATATTCAGAAGTCTTATCTTCTTTTAAGATTCCGAACTTTTTCATGAGAAGTCCGTTTAATTCGTTATTTTTCCATTCTTTAAGTGACATGTTTTCATTTTCCTTATTGTATTTTTTAGTATCTTCATACTCTCTCATCGTAGCATTNCCTTCCAGCATAGCTTCGTGTTCTATATCTTTTAAGTCATCGTTTCGTAAATAGTATCCCGGTCCGTTATAACCACCGGTGTCCAATCGATCCTCTAAATTTTGCCTATGATGTATTAACTCGTGAGCAATTGACCTCAACATGTCTTTCGGATGTCTCCCATCAACGAATATATGTATTTCAAGGCTCTGAGGGTCATAGTAAGCCGTTTTACCAAGTACATTAGACTGATTACTAGGTTCGGAGTCAAAAACCATTGTAGGTGCCNTCTTGAACCCGTATTTGGACGCAAAAAAGTCGTACATTTCATGTATATGAGCCTCAAGGTCACCTAAATCGTGATTGGCAGGGTTTTTAATTGTACAGTTCATACTATAATTAGTCTCTTTTTAGGCTTTTTTTCAATGAAAGTAGTGGTATAAATTCATACTCATTGCTTCCAAAGGGCATTATTTTGGCTATTAACACGATATTGGTGAGCCTAGTTTCCTCTATTATCTCCAATAATAGGCCCTCTTTGTCTTCGAAGACGTCTTGATCGAGGTTCCAAGCCCATGAACTCCAAGAAACGATGTCCCCAATCTCCAAATTAGCTACTCTTGACGACCCAAGTGCGCTATTTTTCATCGATTTGAACTTTTTTTCGTCTTTTATGATGATTTTCTTGCTCATTTTATCTAATATTCGTAAATATCGCTTCCAATTGGCTTTAAATCAATCATTTCTATTGCATTCGCAGCAGAAGGATCCATTTTATCCACCATTTGACCATTAACTTGGTCATATTCGCCTTCTTTCATACCATATTCGATATAATGCTTCACTGTTTTGATATAATCAGCTGCTTTGGTGATTTTTGCTTGCACCCATGCCTCTAATTGTGTATCATCCATCAACATTTGCTCTAATTCTGCTGAATATTCAGCAATTTGAGACAATTGTCGCTTAGCCATCTTGCCTTCCATGTCAATATGGTCCATCGCACTGCCGACCATTGCATTATCACACTCTTCCTTGATTATTTGGATCAATTTTTCTTTTGAAATCTTCATAGTTGTTGTTACCTCATATAAATTAAACTTAATAGAGCAATGATCGACCACTCTGGACCGAAAAAGACTCCGATAAACAACATAAATAGCATAAATACTATTGTTTGTACTGCTTTTGCTATTAGATATTCTTCATTTAACATTATTCACCTCCGCCACCACCGTCGCCACCAAAATCTCCACCGTCTGAATCGCTGGAATCATTGTGAGAACCGCCATATGGCCAATAGGAGCCCACTCTAGCTGTAGATTTGCGAGATTTTCTCTTCTTTTTGCGTTTCTTACGCTTCTTCTTCTCATCGAGATCGGAAATGATGGATATTTTTATTTTTTTTTGAACTTTTTTGTCATCTGACTCTTCAAGAGCCGGTCCGATACCTCCACCGGGAGCACCCGGGGGTGCTGACTTGCCTTTTATAGCTTTCATATTCTTATATGGAGATCCATCAGACTGCGGGCCTGTATTTAGAAGTTGATTCGCATCACTGGTATAACTTTTTAGCTTAGAAGAGTCTTTTTGATAGTTCCTTTCTGAGAGAATGTTACTTCTAGGCTCGTATTGATACGATTCAATCATCTCTTGCTGATGTTGCAACATGTTTAATACGTTTGTAAGGTTTTGAGTTGCATTACCCTTGCATTTCCGAAGTACTTCTTCGTAATCACCACAGAACCAGTCAGAAACTTCCCATTGCAGCTTGATTATACCTTCAAGCATGTCCGATGGTTGACTTGTTCTACCAAAAAAGTAGAAAGAATCCTTCGTTACACCCTTCCATGTGGTTTCGGTCTTGTCAAGGAACTTAACTTCTTCGACTTCCATGCCCAATTCTTCTTTAACTTCACGCCAAAATGCGAAATTTGCCTCTTCACCGTCTTGAATGTGTCCACCGGGTGCATCCCATTCATGGGAATCGGACCTTTGGGCTATAATAATCTTGTGATCCGAGGTAATAATGACCCCTTTTGCAATCGCAGCAATGTCTTTCACTAACTCCTCAGGGTCTTTTACTAAGATATTGAAGTTTTTGTGGAGGTTCTTGTAAGCCTTGATGGCCTCTCGCTCAGCTGGGTCGTCATCATAGTGTAAAGTGGAGCCCAGCTCATACAATTTCTGAGCTTTTGGTTCACCGTTAGTGTAGAAGACACCATCAACTTCGATTTTTAGGTCTCTTAGTAATGATTTTACCGAAGACTCAGGGTTTTCTAAGTGATTTTGTCGAGATGTAACGATAAAAACTGTCTTACCTTCTTTCTTAAATGTTTTAATTCGCTTAATGATCTCCTTGTTGATGCCTCCGAACTGATATTGCTCTTCGCCATCGACTGTTTTGTTGGAAAAAGACTTAACAACTGTGTTGTCAAAGTCGAAAGTTACCACATCGCCATTCCGGCCGTCCTTTAACTTCCCCATTACTTCAAATAATTCTTTCATATCATACCTCCTAAGTATATTATACACTATTTTCGAAGGTTTCGCAGCATTTTCTTTCGAAATTGTTGAATTTCTTGAAGTTTTTCGTCTATAGCTTCTTCTTTTACCTCTTCTGTCTCTTCTTTCATGACGTTTCTCAGACCTTGAGCCTTGGAACGTTGAACATGACCCCAATGATGTGCCTCCCCGGAAGATAGGGATATGGTAATCCCACCTTGTATGCCTTGAGTCGAGAACATTTCGACAAGTTCAACGTTAGGAAGGTCGTCAGGGTGCTTAGGTGGACTTGCTGCAGCACCAGCAAAGCCAGCAACACCACCACCACCAGCACCACCCAACGCAGAGATCTCTTCGAGCTTCTTTTTGATTTTAATTTTAATTTTCATGATCACACCCTCGAATTAAATAGTGCGACACGAAAGACATAAGCTCGTGAAAGAGATTTCGCCAAATTTTTTTCACTTCAAACTCTAATTCACGAACTTAATACGATTTTCGGACACACTATATGAATATTACTCAGGTTCGCATCCCCAAGTAGAATATCCAATCTCTAAAGTATCACCTTGTTCAGGAGCATCCTCATAAGTAAACACAACAGCATTTAAATCTTCATCATATTCCCAACCAGATGCAGCTAATTGTCCATTAATCGACACGCGAAGCGTGTCGAGGTGCGGATCGTCGGAATCTAGCTCAAAAACAGTTTGTATTGAAACTTCTAGTGCGATCTCTTCCATCTTTGTACCCCAATCTTCACCACAGATGCTCCACCATTGCGATCCATAGTGCTGCACAACGTCATAATAGCCCCAACCGGGCTGAGTGTTCCACCCAGTGCCTGAAGGGCATCCTTGCGGCACATCTCCGATGATCGCATATGGAATAAACTTGCCCGGCTTTACGGAATCAATGTCTCTAATAAAAGAATTAACAGTAATAGTCGAGTTGTCTGGCTCATCAGACAAAAAAATCGCGATAAGAGTAGCATCGGGCCTCATCCATGTTGCACACTCGCCGGCAATCATGCAATCTCTTAACATCTGCAATCCTTTTTCCCATCCAGATCCGGTAATTCCGATAGAATTGATCGCATCAACGGATTCATCTAATGGGTTTGCAGAATTTCGCGAAATTAGTCCGACTAACTCAGGCGAATCAGTTGTAATAAAAGTAATTTGAAAATCAGGTGAATATGATAAGAACACTTGCATAAAGTCGGCCATATTTTGACCAAGCATACTTTGATAAACAGACATTGACCCTGAATTATCAATAATCCAAATAATATCGACAATTAATTTTGAATCTTGAATCCAACGCTGGGTCCTTTCGTTTGACAACACTGCCGCTCCTTCTGCTGTAGCATTGAATACCGGAGTCAAAGGGTCGCTTGAAGAAATGTCGTACATAGTAAGGTCGTCATCCGTATCTAGCGGAATATAATTCGCAAAAAATTCAATTCTTGCTCCTGGAGCCAGCACCCATGGGAATATTGGTAGTGTTCCAAAGTCAATTGTTATATCTGGCGGTACGGAAGCCATAATATCGATATCATTAATAACCAAATCAACATTTCCGTCATTCTGGACCGTGATTTCAGTTGTTGTATCACATCCTAACAAAGGGTTCCCAAAATCAAGCGCTGAGGGCGTCACATTGATCACTGGGGCATCACCATTCCCACTTAACCAAACGCCTTCAGAAGGCAAGTCTTCGCCCTCTAAATAGATATCTAAGTATCCTTCGTTGTGCTCCAAAGTTCTTGGTGCATATCCCACTTCAATCTGGTGCCAACCACCTGACGGAACTGTAAATCCACTCTCATCAACAGAATAATTTTCTCCGTCAATATCTAAATGGTCAATAACAAGATCTGCTGAGCCTCCGTTCGCAATCGTGACGGTCATTGTATCTGACTCATGCCCCGAAAGTAAATGTCCGAAGTCCAATGTGCTTGGTGCGACGATAATCTCTGGTTGTTTAACCTCATTGATGGCGATGTCTGAACATGCCCATAGTAGCGCTAATAGTAACATAATGCGATCCCTCCTTAAAGTAAGTAGGGGTGTGAAAGTCCTGAAAATTTTTTTAAGAATTTTTTTAACAACCTTTCTTTGAAAGTTCTACAACGCCGGGCCTATTGGGGAAGTTCGATTCTGGGAAATTTTGTAGAGGGTATAAATGTACCTCGCTGCGCTCGTGGGCCAAAACCTATACGTAAGTACTTATTTCAGCGCTATACTCGACCCCGTAGGGGGAGGGGGTACACACAAAAATGCCCACGTTAAAAACGCAGGCAAAAAAGCAAAGGCAACAAACATCAATCGTTTGCTAACATCTCCAACCACTCTTCGTCCAATCTCTCTTGGATCTCGCACATGGTTGTAAACAAGTTGTGTCTATCACAGACACCTTGGGCCAATCCGTCTTCATCACATTCTCTAAGAATGTCAGCTGCCTTGAGTACTAAGTGGTTAAGATCCTCACCCTCACCCGACCAGTCAAAGTCCCCGAGCCCGTAAGCGGGTATGACTGCGATCGCGGCCTTGTGGATACTGTTCGCTACAGTGTTAGCGATAGGATTGGTAACGAA